>OATU01000050.1_pt1 | contig 126448 bp, 120 predicted proteins | sample 1516711 | NCBI WGS metagenome assembly OATU01 (sample SAMEA2579971, study PRJEB22360) | human gut metagenome | biome: human gut; feature: human-associated habitat; material: faeces | place: Denmark | collected 2008/2010 | reverse complement strand
TAGTATACAGGTAAATCCACGTTGCTACAAATGTGGGGTCACTTCATATTATCTAATTACTTATGCAAAAAGACTCCTGCCGTGGCATCATTGCCGCAAGCAGAAGTCCCCAAATTCGAATAACATCGTATTAGTAATGTTATGCAAGTCTCTTCCATTGTTTGCTACATTTATAATATGAATAAAACATGCAATGTTCCGCCTGATCACAGCGGCTCGGTGCGCTCTCGATATTGCACTGACAATTTACAATTGCATCTGCCTTCCCCTTACAATTTCCCTTAATCATTACATCGTCTAATACTTCGTCTGACATAATCTTTACACTCCTTAGTCATTACTATGTTTTGTAAACCAACGAAGCTTATTATACAATATATGGTAGTATAAGGCTATACGGCAATTCTCACAAATAGGTAGCAATCTTTTGGCAAATTTTTCACTTGACGAAATTACGAAAATGAGTTAGTCCCTTGCGGGCATCTCTCCCGTTCGTATTAATTCCTGTTTTGAAAAATACATGAAATACGCTAAATTAATAATAATTCCAAAAACAGTTGCTGTCGGGGCTGCCGCTCCGATATATATGAGCGAATCCGGAATTATTTTTGACATTATGTACGCCATCGGAAGACGAACCAAAAACGACTGTGCCATTCCCTGAAACATAACAAACAAAGTTTTGTTATGTCCGTTGTAGTATCCGATAAAGGAGAATAATACCGACGTCACGATAGCCTCCAGGCTAAATCCCTGCAGATACTCTGATGCCTTCATCTGATACGGTACGTTATCCGTAAAGAAAGATGCAAGGAACTGTCCACCGAAAAATGCAGCTGCTGTCATGGCAATTCCGATGCAACCACCGATCAGCATACCATATCCCATCGATTTCTGCGCCCGCTTTTCTTTCCCTGCGCCTACATTCTGTGCGATGAAAGATGACATTGACTGCATCAGAGCAGATGGAACCAGCATTACAACTGCTACGATTTTGTTTGCAATTCCGTATCCGGAAGATGAGGCCAGACGAATTGCCTCCGTCGATCCCATGCCATTTACAAAAGACAGAAGACACATAAACGAAAACTGTGTCAAAAACTCCTGAAACGCAATCGGAAGTCCCAAAGCCAGGAATTTCTGCACCTCACCGGAAAAACGCAAATCGCTTTTTCTAATATGAAACGGAAGATTAATTTTCGTACATACAAGAACCGAAAGAATCAGACTTACCGCCTGCGCAATTACAGTTGCAAAAGCAGCTCCGGCAACATCCCATCGAAAGACAGCAACGAACACCAGATCCAGAACCACATTTACTGCACAGGCAATTCCAACAAACAGCAAGGGCAGTCTCGAATTGCCGATTCCCCGGAAGATGCTGCTGATCAGATTATATCCTATAATAAATACAATACCGCCACCACAAATACGAATATACACAATGGTTTTGTCTATGGCATCCTTTGGTGCCTGCATCACAGTGGAGAGCCCCGGCGCAAAGACGAGAAGCAATACCGTCATCACCGCCGCAATTGCAAGGAACGTTACAATCGCTCCACCAATCACTTTTCCGAGCCTTCCCTCGTTCTTTTCCCCAATGTAACGTCCCATAAGCACCGTCACACCCATGGCCAGTCCATTTAAAATAAAGACGATCATATTAATAAAACTGCTTCCGGTGGAAACTGCCGATATTCCTACATCTGTTCCAAACCATCCCACTACCAGAATATCCACAGCGCCATACATCGTCTGTAAAAGCAATGCGCCAAGAATCGGCATCATAAAACCGATCAGTTTTCTAAAAATGCTTCCGGTCGTAAAATTCATATTGTCCTGTGTCATGACTTACTCCTCTGTTTTAAATTTCAATTCTATCTATTAATTCAAGATTATATTTATCAACAATATGTATGCATTTATTATATGATTCCACATCCTGCACCTGCCGCTTGCAATGTGCATCCAGTCCCAGTATCACTTTGTTTCCCACTTCACCCGGTATTTTCCAGAAGCGCTCGGTCGGATAATGTTTCTGTCCTTCACCCATGCCAAGCATATTGATTTCCAATGGAATATCCAGCTCTTTCATTGCCTTGCATAAACGGGTCATTTCCCAGTCATAAACCGAATCCATCCCCTGGTAATTCATAAGATCGGGATGTGCCAGATAAAGGTAGCTGCCCGTTTTCATTCCTTCAATTACAGCATCCACGTAATCCCTGATACGGCTCTCATCATCGGTCGGAGTGCCAGTATATGGTCCGTTCTGTTCACTTTGCAGGAAATGCTGTCCCATAATCATATAATCACATCCAAGATTTCGGAACAGGCGCATCTGTTCCTCATAATATTCCGGAATATATTCCGCCTCAAATCCTACATATATCTTAATATCATTCTTATATTCCGCCGCCAGATTACGGATTGACGCAACATACTCCGGTGCCTGCTCCATCGTCATACGAATTCCGGAAACATAGCCATCCCGAAATGGACATGGAACATGATCTGAAAAGCCAAATTCCTTAATTCCCATTTCAATTGCTGCTTCAATATATTCCCTCTCTGTATCATAAGCATGCTGGCAACGCCAGGTATGCGCATGATAATTTGCTTTTATAAAATCCTGCATTTTTTCTCCTCGTCCAGCATTGATAGAATGACGCTGTTTTTCTTATTGTATCATAGCTTATTTTGTGTGACAAATCAACAGAAATGTATTATCACGCAAAACCCCCGGCAACGTGTCCGAGGGTTTTTAAATCCATTTATAATTTTTAGTACTGTATACGCAAACCTTTCGGATAATGATTCTTCATCACTCCTCCTGCAAGTTTTCCCCATCCAATGCTATATCCATCTACGGTGATAAGATACCAGCCTTTTTCTCCTTCTGCGGAAAATGTCTGTCCATTGAGATATGCACGCACACGCAGGTCCTCCGCCGGTAAATCCATCGAATGCACAACTTCATCTGCCGACAGTGCCAATGCCAGTGCATGAGATGGTTCAAAACGATTTTTTTTCATAGTTCCAAGGTGTAATCCCGGTCTTAATACTTTCATTCCTTTGGTTGCGGGCATACCTTCCGGCGCTATATATAACTGGTCTCCAAATTTCAGGTAAATTCCCTGCGGTGCTTTCTTCAAATTTTCTTTGCAAAAGTCCAGATATTCCCGAATATCCTTTTCATTCAAAGATTTCTGCACTCCGTTAGCACAGTATCCCCTGTATGTATCTGATACTTCGCCGTCCTTCTCGAGAACCGCAAGAAAATGCCCTTCTCCGTGAAGTTTGTGTGGAAACAGCCGAATACCAGACTGCAGATCTTTTGCCGGATGTTTCGTCCATTCCGGTCTGGCAGGTGACATGCCTTCGTATAACGGCACTTCCACCATATGAAATTCGGGATGTTCTTCAAGAAAGCGACTTATGGTTCCTTCATTCTCTTCCGGTGCAAACGTACATGTAGAATATACAATTCTTCCACCCGGGCGCAGCATGAACGCTGCACAAATCAGGATTTCCTGCTGACGCATTGCACAGTTTTCTACATTTTCAGGGCTCCATTCTTCACATGCGTCTGTATTCTTTCGAAACATTCCTTCCCCCGAACACGGCGCATCTACCATGATGCGGTCGAAATATGACTCGAATATTTTTGCAAGAGACTGGGGACTTTCATTTATAACCATTCCGTTACGGATGCCCATACGCTCAATATTCTCTGACAGTATTTTCGCTCTCGCCGGATGGATTTCATTGCTGATCAGCAACCCCTCCCCACCCATTGCAGCTGCAATCTGCGTACTTTTTCCACCAGGAGCCGCACAAAGATCGAGAACTCTCTCTCCCGGCTGTGCCTCCAGATAAGCAGCCGGCGCCATCGCACTCGGTTCCTGAATATAATATACACCGGCAGCATGATACGGATGCTTTCCCGGTGCGTCCGTTTTTTGATAATAAAAACCGTTCTTTTCCCATGGTACCTGTTTCAGTGAAAACGGGCTCTTTTCCATAAATGAAGATATTGTAGTTTTCTGCGGGTTAATCCGCAATGCCTGATATTTATCCTGTTCATAACTCTCTAAAAATGCCGGAAATTCATCTCCGAGCATCTGTTTCATTCTATTTAAAAATTGTTCCGGAAGCATCATGCTCTCCCCCTTTTTTCTATCTGTGCTTCATTATACTGTTCCTCCATAGCTTCGGCAAGTCCAAAGAATTACAAATTGTACAAGTTCGACAAGAATCAAAAAAATTTTCAAAATATATTGGAAAAAATGCAAAAATATTGTAAAATAAATTGATATCTATAGCGATATGGAGGTAACAAATTGATACAACGAAAATACATACGCACACGACAACTTCAACCGGGAATGAAACTCGATCATCCGGTAGTTGACCGGCTCGGTCGCAATCTTGTTGCAAGAGGTGCTGTCTTAGATGAATATATGATTGCCTCTATGATTCAAATGGGAATTATGAGCGTCTACATTCAAATAGATGACGGAGTATCTGAGGAAGAAAACTCGCTTTCTGTCTCACCCACTGCACAGGAGAACATCGAAAAGCTTCGTACCGAAGATCGTGCTAAGGTTACGCTCTCTGCCAGCGTACGTGAACGTGTTGCCACCGGTATCCAATTTATATATAACAATCCGGAATCTCCAGAAATAGATAAAGCAACCAATTATATTGCAGACAGCCTCATGGATTCCATTAACCAGAACAATGCGATTGCCATCGATATTTCTGCTTTAAAAACAAGCGATGAATACACATTCAAACACAGTGTTGATGTCGCAACGATCAGCATGATTGTGGCCAAACAGCAGGGCATGAATTCAAACCAGATTCGAGAGATTGGTGTTGCCGGTCTGTTACATGACATCGGCAAAACAAAAGTTCCGACCAATATTTTAAATAAACCGGGAAAACTGAACAATCAGGAATTTGAAATTATGAAACAGCATTCACTTTTCGGTTATCAAATGGTCAAAGACCGGCCGGATGTCTCGGAGGAAGTAAGTCTCACAATTCTTGAACACCATGAAAAAATTAATGGCAGCGGATATCCTATGGGAATCACGCTTGCCCAGATATGTCCTTATGCACGTATTCTTACAATTTCAGATATCTATGACGCATTGGTTACTGAACGTCCATACAAAGCCGCCTATTCGCAGCGAGATGCTGTAGAAATTATCATGTCAATGACACGGGAGCTCGATATCAATGCAATGAAAGCGTTCCTCGAAAGCATGATCCTCTATCCGGTCGACAGTATCGTAGAATTAAGTAATGGAGAAAAAGCAAGGGTTGTAAAAAATATCCCACATTACATTCTTCGTCCTACGGTTGTAGGTCTGACCAGTGGTAAGGTCTATGAACTTGGAGAAGACCTCAACTGTGCAAATATTATTATATTATAAAAACAACGGAAGCGTTACACACCAAACATACTGCGTAACACTTCCGTCTTATTTTCATCTTATTCTCTATTCCGGAAGATATTTATCATATAATTCTACATGATCATAAATACATCTCCAACTGCTTGTCGATCCTGCAGTCACACAGATATATTCTTTTCCATTCTTGTCCGAAGCAAGACTTGCCGCACAACTTCCTGACTGCGCTACGAATCCTGTCTTTGCACATAGCACCTCTCCATGCGTATCTTTGTCCTCTATACGACGCAGGAACCAGTTTGATATCGTAATACCGTCTTTGTGTTGCTTTGTTTTGCTTGTGGTATAAGTGTGCGTCGACATCACTTCACGGACCCACTCATTATCCGTTGCCGCCTTGATAATCATTGCCATATCATACGGCGTACTGTAATGATCTTCATCATACAATCCCACGCAATTCGTAAAATGCGTTGTCTCTGACAGTCCCATCTCCTCTAATTTCTCATTCATCATATCCACAAATTTCTCGTGGGATCCTGCAACATATGTGGCAAGTGCCACTGCGGAATCTGCACCGGAAGGTAAAATTGTTCCGTAAAACAGATCTCTTACCGTAACTTTTTCGCCGACTTCATATCCGGTATTACTACAGTCGTTACGATAACTGTAATCCGTAATATCAATTGTAATTTCTACTTTATCATCCAGCTGCTCCGGTGTAATGTGTTCTGCTGCCACCAAAACAGTAAGAATTTTTGTCATAGATGCCGGAACAATGCGCTTATGTACACCTTTTGCTGCAAGAATATCACCAGAATCCACATCAATCAGTACACCTCTGCTGCTTACCACACTCTTCGGGAATTTTTCTGTTTTATCCGTTTTATGTGCCTCATAACTCCACGATTCCTGTGTTTCTGTTTCCTGTGCTGCTGTATCCGTCTGAATTTCTGTCTGCTGCGATACCGCATTTGCAGAAATATCTTTTGGATCCTTTTTATTTATGTGTTTCGCAACCATCATTATCAGCAAAACAAGAATAACCGCAAGACCGCTTCCTAATAAAATATAACGTTGCCGCTTCATACTGCGCTGTTTTTCCATCTGCATCTTCTGTGCCCTCTCTTTTCGCATCTGATGGCGCTGTGCTTCCCGTTCGTTTTCCTCCTCCGAAGCATCGTATACTGCAATATCATCTCTCTCATCAAGCATTTCTCTACTTAGTTCCCTTCTGTTTTTTTATTTCGCCTTGCATTTTTAATGGCAAGGTAAACCAGACCAATTCCAATAAAAATAATTACCAGCAGGATGATCATATAAGCCACACCAATTCCAAGTGTCTCTTTTCCAATCTGGCTTAGATCAAAACCAAACCATCCTGTTTTGGCACCAAAATTCAAAAAATTATACGGTGCGTACATGGTTCCATTCCAGCGGACGCCCTCATATGCCAAAGCTACAATTCCTCCCACATAGCACAGCGGAGGAACGATAGAAAAGAACACATGCAGCCTTCCGGACTTATACGGATAATCAAACAAACAAAAATCCAATATTGCTAAAACCGGGCAAACAAAATGCACACATAAACTGCCAAATCCATTCCCCATATAAGCACCAAGAAATCCGCTTGGATCTGTTGGCGCAAGTACCAGCAGATAAATTAAAAATGTCAGTGTAATGCTGATGGTTGCCATAAACTTTATAATATACCAGCCGTTTGCAACCGGCGGACACTTTCCATCTTTTCGAATGCGGTTCCAGTTAAACCCTGCAAACACAAGTAAAACAATATCCACAAAGATATTCGACAGATTAGTAAAATATGTGAAAAACATCCACCCGGAAAATGAACGACACATTCCGTATATAGAAGCTGCTATTGCAATTATTTTCATAACAAATGCCACATGATCCTCTTTCGAACGATAGCTTTCCACCGTTAACAATTCTTCTTTGTACATGTCGCCAAGCCCTTCTTTCTATAAACAAATTCACGATATAATTATTTTTCGTAACTGTTCCGTTACATCATTTCTATTTTTACAATTACATGATATTGTGTATTGTATGGATAGTCAACCGTTTTCATAAAAAAGTTTGCGCTTCGTGCACAGTGAAAAAAGCCCCCTTTTTTAGGGAGCTTTTATTAATTTCACATTTTACTTTCCAATAACTTTCTTAATTGCCCCGAGAAGTTCATCATACGTCTCATATGCTGGAATATCAGGATATTCCGCTTTAATCTCATCTGTACTCTTAAACAAAAATCCTGCCTTGCTTGCCTGAATCATACCAAGATCATTGTGACTGTCACCACTGGCAATTGTATCATATCCGATCGACTGTAAAGCCTTTACGGTTGTGTATTTTGATTTCTCGCAGCGCATCTTAAATCCAGTGATCTCACCATTGTCTGCAACTTCAAGAGAATTACAGAAAATGGTTGGATAACCAAGTTTCTTCATAAGCGGTCCTGCAAACTGTGAAAATGTATCACTGATGATAATGACCTGTGTCATTGCGCGAAGCTCATCTAAGAATTCCTTTGCGCCAGGAATCGGATCAATCTTAGCAATTGTATCCTGAATTTCTTTTAATCCAAGACCATGCTCCTTCAAAATGCCAATGCGGTAATTCATCAGTTTATCATAATCTGGCTCGTCTCTTGTTGTGCGCTTCAATTCCGGGATTCCGGTCTCTTCTGCAAACGCAATCCAAATCTCAGGTACCAGTACGCCTTCCAAATCTAAACAAACAATCTCCATTTTGTCCTCCGTTCTCACTCTGCTTCCGTTTATTTACTATAAGTGTTGCCTAAATTGCTTCTATTCAACATGAATAATTATAAACGAATTTCAATTATCTGTCTATCTATTATTTTTGCTGTATAAGGATTCCAAAGGAATTTCCTATACAGCAGTAAAAAAAGAGATGCATCACATCTCTTTTTTACTGCTGTTTCATTCAGTTGTGAAATTCTACTTTATTATAAAACATTGTTTTTAATCAACAACCTGATATGCTCCAGCAACATTAACGGCGCTACCGTTCTTATTCTCTGCATAAACCCTATAGGATCCGTTTTTTGTTAATTTAAACGTATGTGCAAAATCTCCTTTTGCTGAAATATAACGGCGCTTTCCATCCGGCTCGATAATCCCGACTTTTACATATTTTGTATCAGGCGATGCCATTCCCACAACCTTAATAGATTGTGAGGATGTTGCATGAAACCCCGGCGAATTTACTTCTTTATTTGCTCTGACATTCCAGTTAAACGAAGACAGCCCACTCCTAGCAGAAAGAACCTGCACTTCTCCGACCGATACTTCAATATTTCTGGCCCGGCTTGTCTCTGTCATCTCAATAAGTTCCGTAGCTTCTTCTATATCAATTTTCTGACTACCGACTTCTTCCGTCTCTACTACTGTCGCATTCCTCCATTGCTCATTTGCACTTATGCTGGCTGCTGAAACAGCATATACACTGCTTCCACTGAGTAATGTAATGCAGCTCACAAGAATACCTGCAACAAGCTTCGACTTATTTTTCTTCTTATAGCACTTCATAACATGTTCCATCCTTTCCCGTAATTCACTCTCATTTTCTAACAATTGTACACCTGAAATTTGCGCATTAATACTTTTCTCTGCCATATCCAGTATGATCTGATAATATACTTTCAACTTATAATTGTGACGACAAATTTCATAATCACATGCATACTCACTCCATTTGCGCATCTGCCGGTTAAACCACCACGCAAACGGATTCATAAAATGCACGATACACAGGAGTCTTGTAAGATTTCGAAACAATATATCATGATGCTTTACATGCGTCAGTTCATGTTTGAAAATCACATTCCGTTCCCCAACGGAATATATTTTCATAGGAAGCATTACAGTAGAATGGATGATCCCGGTCACTCTTGGAATCTCAATCTGATAACTCTGTCTTACGCGGACACGCCTGGCATATTTTCCTTCTGCCATACACATCTGCGTAAATTGCTGGTCGACTTCTTTCGGACAGGAAACTGCATACCTCATCATCTTTGACATCTTTACTCTTTGCATCACATACTGCGCTATACCGATTACAACTCCCGCAAACCATACTATACAAAAAACAGTTGCAGTCCATAAAATTCCGGGTGTAATAAAAAAATCAGGACTAAACGATAGATGGAATCCATCCATAATCTGTGTCCGGAGTAACAACACCCCATATGTAATCGGAACAAACCAAAATAGTATAGCTACTTTAAGTAATGTATATGTAATATGCAAAAAGCCAGCTTTCTCTAACAATCTGCCAATTGCGAACCAGATAACAGATACGATTGCTCCGGACAAAGATGTCCAGAGAATCAGATACATCAGATTAATCGTCCATATCATCTAGTAACTGTCTCATTTTCTGTATCTCATCTTTTGAGATATCACGGGAATTACAGATGGCTGCCATAGCATCCTCCGGTTTTCCCCCGAACCAAAAGTCCGTTTCATCCTTCATAAGCTTTTCTTTATAAGCCTTTTCATCCTTTAATGCATGAACATATGAATGCTTTCCAACACGATAAGTGCTGATAAAGCCCTTCTCTGCCATCTTTCCCAAAAATGTAACAACTGTTGTTCTGGCATAGTCCTTGCCATACTGCTCACGCAGATCTACAATCAGCTGCTGAAGAGCGATATCATCTACCGCATCCCAGATCACTTTCATAATTACTGTTTCGCACGCGCTTAAATCTTTAATTAAACTTTTCTTTCTTGCCATGACTTTCTCCTTGTACTTTCGTGTCGACACGATTATCGTATTCGACGTAGTTTCATAACTCAATAGTTTTTTGTTGATTTTTGTAAATTGATACTCATTGTCCTCGAATCATTATCTTCTGTATACTCTCTGTCTCATAGTTTATCTCCAAGTTCTATATAATAAACAGAAATAAAGGAGATAAATGATTATGCAACACAAAAAGTCCAGCGAAATCATTCGGGAAAATTTAACCTATATGCTGAATCAGGAAGGAACACCTTCCATGCGAAATCTCAGTACCAGTATTGGTACTTCCGACAGCTACATTCAAAAGATTCTCAATCAGGAGAGAACCCCTTCTTTGGATAAAATCGATTCCATCAGCGAGTTCTTTGATGTTGAGAGCTGGGAAATGTTTTATAACTTCCGCAAAGACCGGCCGGAAATGCTGGCCATCATGCAGCAGCTTAACAAACTTTCTCCAACATTACTTCCTTCTGTAAAAGCATATCTGGATTTCCTTTTAGCACAACAGGATGAACTATTATCTACAAAAAAATAAGCAGTTGTCAAGGGATTTCTTACAATTCCCAAACATCTGCTTGTATTTCCTGTCGCACATCGCGATTACGCTTTCACAACTGCCTTTGGTACATCATTGAGTGTCTTTTGGATCAACTTATCCAGACGTCTTCCCATCTTTGCGTACTTCTCTATACGCTGGGTCATCTCTTCTGGTATTTCCTCATTTTTTTTATAAGAAATACGATTGTCCATTTCTGCCCATGCATCCATAATCAGTGTTCGAAGCTGTAATTCCACACGCACATATTCGTTCTCTACCGGAACATCCATAATAATATGATAACTCTCATAACCATTTTTCTTCGGCTTGCGGATATAATCCTTAGCCTTGATAATCTGAAAACGCGAGTCCTTGCCAATCTGATGCGCAATCCAGTATATTTCTTTCACACTGTAACAAATGCAACGTACCCCTGAAATATCATTCAATACCTCAGTCGCAGTCTTAAAGTCAACAGGCCGGCCTTTACGCTGTAATTTGCCACAGATGCTCTCTGGTGTCTTCATACGGCTTTCTACAAAGCGTGTAAACCCATATCCGGTCTTTGCAATATAAAATCCATTCAGTTCCCGTAACGTGCGCATAACAAGGTTTCTTGCCTCTGCATGCTTTTTCTGAAATTCTTCATTCTCCCAGGAACTGCGTAACTGTTCAATTTGCTTATCCATATCTGTCTCTTTTGCCATAATCCCTTCACCTTCTATAGATTAATTATATATATGTTTGCATATACATCCGATATTACTCGTCTGTATTATAAAGAAATTATGTAAAGATGATATGTTATTTTTTGTAAATTATATGTAATATTATGCATCTGATTCATTTGATGCATTTTAATATAGTTTGCCTGCTCCCTGCAAACTACTTGTCAGCATGCATCAGTTCCGGTAACATGCGAATAAATTCACTGTCACGGTAACTCCATGGTTGCTGACTACAGAATGGTTTATTCCCATCAAGAATTTCCTGCGGGGTTGCCCACTCGAGATGAAATCCCTTTGCAATTTCACTCTCTGTCATATGTGTTTCAACCATTTTTTCTTCCGCATCACAGAAAAAGAAACAGGAATGACATACATAAACCATATTGGGATCAAAAATATCTCTCCTCCTCTCCACGATCTCCCCAATCGTCTGAATGGAAGAAGGAATAACAACAAGGCCGGACTCTTCCTGCACCTCACGAATCAATGCCTCATGGAGATCCTCTCCCGGTTCCACACCGCCTCCTAAAATCTTGTAATCACCAGCATTTCCATGCTGCGTAGCAATCTTTCCATTGCGGATGATTACAGCACGGGTGGAAAATTTTTCAAAGACAGGCATATCTTCTGTATAGTCTTTTTTGTCTAATATCAAAAGTGTTTTCATCCTTCCTCCTTCTTTTGTTTCTTGTTTTCTCTATTATACGCTTTCTTTCGTTAATATGGTAATAAAACTTTACATTTTTTCGGAAAAATGTATAAAAATTGGAGGCAGAAAACTGCCCCCATGCAATCATTATTTCTATATCAGAATATGATTAATCAGATCATATAGTTAAAACAAATCTTATCATTATAACTGTTCATCAGGTCAAGAAGCGTTACACCATCGAGAGTTTTTTCAATCTTTTCCTGCAAATCCCCCCACAGCTCATTGACTACCATATCTACCGGTTTTCCCGATGTATCCGCCTGCTGACTTGCAGGAATCAATGGTCCGTCTACCGTCCGGAGGATTTTCCCCACAGAATAATTTTCCGGTCTTCCGGAAAGATGGTATCCACCATGATATCCTCTTGTACTGATGACAAATCCGGCCTTTTGCAGCACACTCAAAATCTGTTCCATATACTTTTCCGATAATTCCTGACGCTCTGCTATGGTCTTCACGTTAATCGCTTCGCCATTTTCATAAATCGCCAGATCTAACAGAATACGAATCGCATATTGTCCTCTCGAAGATATCAGCATGTTTCCACCACCTTTTTTCTCTTTGTTAAATAGTCTACTGCAGACGCCACCGCATTGGCTCCATCTGCCACCGCTGTAACAATCTGACGCAGCTTTTTCGTCCGCACATCGCCTGCCACAAACAAGCCCGGCTGCTGCGTCGTACAATCCTCCCCTGCCGGCACATAACCGCCCTCTAAGGTAAGCATGTTCGCATATGCAGCTGCCTGCGGCTCCATTCCAATGGCAACAAAGACACCGTCTACTGCCAGCTCTTCTGGCGCATTCTCCGCTTTGTTGTTCAGCTCTATTTTTTCTACTTTCTGTTCACCGATAATACTTTTCACTTCGCGATCCGGTAAAAATGTAATATTTGGTGTGTTTTTCATCTGTTCCTGCAAAACCTGTGTTGCACGAAGTCCCTGTCTGCGATGAACCAGATATACCTGTTTGCACATCTTTGCCAGATATAAGGCATCTTCAATGGCTACATCTCCGCCACCAACGACCGCAACCACTTTATCCTTGAAAAAAGCCCCGTCGCAGGTTGCACAATAAGATACCCCTGCCCCGGCCAGTTCCTTTTCCCCCGGTACTCCGAGCTTGCGGTGCATAGCTCCACTTGCAAGAATGATACTTTTTGTCTCAATGCTTTCACCTGATTCCAATTGTATCTGCCAGCCCTCTTCTGTTTTCTCAACACCTGTGACTTCACCCTCCGCAAACGGAACATCAAGTTCCCTTGCATGCTTTTCAAACTGCTGCGCAAGGTCGAATCCACTGGTTCCCGGAAAGCCAAGATAATTGTCCACTTCTTCTGTATAAACAATCTGGCCGCCGGCCATCATTTCTTTTTCCAAAACAAGAAGATCCAGGCAGGCGCGCTTCGCATATACCGCCGCTGACAAGCCTGCCGGGCCACTTCCCACAATTACCAAATCGTACATAAATTACCTCTTTTTGAACATTCATTTATGATTAATCTAAAATCTGAAGTTCCTCGATTGTCACATTTTTTTCACGGTCAATGTCAAATGCCTTAAGTACCGGCTGATCCATATCCATCAGGGAAAGAATCAGATAGTTCACGGTCGGGTCAAATGCCAGACGCTTGTCTTCTTCCGATGGACGGGATGGAGACTCCGGATGGGAATGCCAGTTGCCCAGCGGAACAAGTCCATTGGCACGCATATCTTTGACTGCCGCAAGCTGGTCCTTTGGATTCATGGAAAAATGCTCATTGGTATGATCGACATTCTCCAATAAATATACTTTCTCGATTGTCTTCTTGTCCCCGTCTTTGGTTCCGGCGATGAGACCGCAGGCCTCTTCCGGAAGGTTCTCTTTGGCGTGGGACAAAATCTTTTCGTAGTCTGCTTTTTTCATTGTAAGCATGGTTTGTTCCTCCTTTTAAGGAATGAGATATCACTTTCGCGATACCTCAGATGGAGCATTTCAATGGTCTGGACACTCGATCTGCTCATAATCGATCAGCTGTGTGATCGTTGGGTGATCGCCACAGATTGCACACTTATGATCTGCCTTCGGCAGTTTCACTGTATGGAATTCCATCTTCAAAGCATCAAATGTAAGAAGTTTTCCAGTAAGAAGATCTCCTACACCGATCAGATACTTGATTGCTTCCATTGCCTGTAAAGATCCGATGACACCGCCCATTGCACCGATGACACCCGCCTGCTTACAGGTCGGAACTGCATCCTTTGGTGGTGGATTCTTAAATACACAACGGTAGCATGGTCCTTCTCCCGGAACATAGGTCATGAGCTGACCCTTGAAGCGAATAATTCCAGCGTGGGAGAATGGTTTCTTTGCCATAACACAGGCATCGTTAATTAAGAATTTTGCCGGGAAGTTGTCAGTTCCATCAATGATGAAATCGTAATCTTTGATCAGATCCATGATGTTCTCCGATGTAACGAACTCACGGTATGTATTTACGGTAACATCCGGATTCATTGCATTCATTGTTTCTTTTGCGGATTTTACTTTTGCTTTGCCGACATCCGCAGTACCATGAATGATCTGTCTCTGTAAGTTGGACAGATCTACTTCATCCGCATCGACAATTCCGATAGTTCCTACACCTGCTGCCGCAAGATACATTGCGGCCGGTGCACCAAGTCCGCCTGCACCGATAATTAAAACTTTTCCGTTCAGGAGCTTTTTCTGGCCCTTCACACCGACTTCCTGCAGAATGATGTGACGGCTGTATCGCTCCATCTGTTCATTTGTAAATGCCATTAGAAGCTTCCTCCTCCCATGAAGTATAAGAATTCAACCACATCATTTTCTTTCAGTGTGACGTTTGCAAGATCATGATTCTCAACAAACTCATCATTTACGGTTACGGTAACATAATCCGGGTTCTCAACTTTCTCGTCGATTACCAGCTGTGCGATGGTTGTTCCCTCTTTGATATCCTTTACATTTCCTGCAACTGTTACTTTCATTGTGTAACTCCTCCTAAATATATTTTTTTACAATTTCTTCCAACTCTGGTTTCTTGATCAGTCCGCGTACACGTTCTACTTCCTCGCCGCCCTTGAAAAACAGGATCGTCGGTGAAACCATTACAGAATATTGCTCTGCTAACTCAGCGTCAAAATTTCCATTGACTTTAACGACTTTTAACTGGTTTTCATAATCATCTTCGATGTCTCCAAGAATCGGTGACATCTGTTTGCAAGGGATGCAGGAATCGGAATAAAACTCCACCAGTACCGGAATCTCTGCCTGCAGTACCTCTGCTTCAAAATTGTCCTTACTTACTCTTGCTGCCATGATGTTTCCTCTCTGTCCTACTCTTCGAGTTTCTTTACAATAAGATCATAAGTTCCGTTCTCATTGTCAATAAGCTTTAATACCTGCTGGCCTTCTTCCTTAAAGCTTCTAGGCACATTCTGTACCGGTTCACCATCATTCATTGTTACTGCCAGTATCTGTCCTACCTCGATCTCTTCCATTGCAACCTTTGCCTTTACAAAAGTCATCGGACATACCACATCCGTAATATCTACGCGTTCATCAATTGTGTAATCAGCCATTATATGCCTCCTTTATCTTCTCTTCAAATTTATCTAATCCCACACGCTCAAGAGTCATGCGGAAACGCTCTCCTGGATTTGCATTGTCATCAAAGAACTGAATTGCTGCATCTGTCACCTTAAAAAGCTGCTCCTCGGAAGTAATGATTGGGAGATAATTTTCTCCTTTATATACACGGTTTCCAAACAGTCCACCGAAAGATACTTCATAGCCCGGTGTTGCTTTCCATGCATCGGTCGGACATGCTTTTACGCAACGGCCACAGTTGTTACATTTCTCATTGTCCAATACAATCTTGCCATCTTTGGTGCTGATTGCATCCACACGGCATATTTTTTCACAAATGCCACAGTTGATGCAGGATGACTCATCCCACTCTACGATTGCTGCGCCCTTGATTCCCACATCGTTTTCCTCTGCCTTTAAGCAGTTGTTCCGGCATCCGGTCACACCGAATTTGAACTTGTGAGGAAGCTCTCTTGCGAAATAGCGCTCATCCAGTTTCTTTGCCAGTCCATATGTGTCAATATTACCACTTGGACAGATCTGTGATCCCTGACAGGCAGTGATGGTACGTACACGGGGTCCGCACACACCCGGTTTACAGCCACCGGTAGCTAACACCTCTTTTACTTCTTCTACATCATCCAGCTTAATGAATGGAATTTCCACACTCTGTCTGGAAGTCAGATGTACATGTCCGTCACCATATTTATCTGCTACTTCTGCGATAATCTTCAGGTTCTCTGCGGTAAGATTTCCGCCGACCACTGCAAGACGCAGTGAAAAATTATTTTTCTGTTTCTGGCGCATGAAACCGCCTTTTTTGAGTGTTGCATAATCAACTGCCATAACGTTCTCCTTTATATCCTGTGCTCTCTTCTCTCTATTTATTCGGTGGTACTGCTGATTGCCGATGCAAAATCTGCTTTCAGATCTTCAATGTCTTCGATGCCGACACTGATACGGATCATATCATCATAAACCGCTGCATCCACTTTTTCCTGTTCGGTACTGTGTGCCGCCAGTGTCGATTCCGGATGTACGATCAATGTCTTCGTATCTCCAATATTGGAAACAATCTGTGGAATCTTTACTGTATTCATAATGGAAAAAGCCCTGTCCTTACTTCCGACCCGGATCGTTAATATCGCTCCGTATCTGCCATCTAACAACCGGTCCGCTACCGCATGCCATGGGCTCGATTCCAATCCCGGATAATTTACGGTGATTCCCGGTATCTCTTCTAAGTAAGCCGCAAGCTGCGCTGCATTGTCACACGCCCGCTCCATGCGAAGTCCTAACGTCTCCATGCCAAGCAGGTTGTAATACGCCGTCTGCGGCGCCATACAGGCTCCCATGTTCCGGAACAGTCCGTTGCGAAGCTTTGCTGTAAAAGCAAATCTACCGAACTTTACATAATCTTTCATGCCCGGAAACCGGCTGACATCCCACTTAAAACGACCGCCGTCGGTGATTACACCGCTGATTGCGCTGCTGTTGCCATTGATGTACTTGGAAGTGGAATTGATGACCACATCCGCCCCGAGTGTCAATGGCTGAACCAGAAAGGCCGTCGCTACCGTGTTATCGATAATCAGTGGTATCTGATGTTTCTTTGCAATCTCGGCCCATGCCGGAATGTCGGTCACATCCAGCTTTGGATTGCCGATGGTCTCTGCAAACAAAGCGCGCGTCCGATCGGTAATCGCATTCTCAACAGTCTGCATATCTGTCGCATCCACAAAGATTGTCCGGATGCCAAACGCTTCCAGATCATGGAACAGATCAATGGTTCCACCGTAAAGACTTGTGCTTGTGATGATCTCATCTCCGCTGCCAACAATATTGAGCAATGCATTCGTGATGGCTGCCATACCGGAAGCACATGCCACAGAAGCTGCTCCTTTTTCCAGAACGGTCATGCGCTCCTCGAACGCCGCGATCGTCGGGTTACTAATTCTCGTATAAGAATATCCAGCAGCTTTATTATGAAACAGCTTCTCGTGCTGCTCCGCCGAAGGCTGGAAAAAAGCACTGGACTGGTACACAGGTGTCAGTGTTGCTCCGGTGACCGGATCGCCTGTTTTCGTACCATGTAATAGTTCTGTATTGAATCCCATTTTCTTTTCCCTTAATTCATACTTTTTTAGTAGGTTTAATATGTTATAAACACTATACCGCTCTAAATTATGTTTGTCAAGATATAATTTACGCTATTTTACTAGGAATACTAAGACATGGGGTTTGACTTGCATTTTAAGGATTCCGATTAAGTTTTAAAAAGCAAAAAGTGAGAAGACAATGCTTCCCACTCTTTAATATTCATCTCTACATTGAAACATTCTTCGATTAATTCCAATGCTGATCCTTGAACACAATCTTACGATATGTCTCAAAGTCTACCCATTTATTGAAGAAATTCTCAGAAATGCTTTCGCCTTCTGCTGCAAGTTCTGCCTTAAATGCATCAATATCTGCTGCAGACTGTGCATGAACAGCAAATCCACGTCCATTGATTACCGGCACATCCTGATAGCTGTAATCAGCCAGTGGAATGATTGCTGTAATCTTTTTGTTGCGTACAGATACGGCCACCTGATCACGAAGAACTACAATATCGAAAGAATCCGGATACTGGTAAGATTCTCCGCTGACCGGAATCTCATCACCGATTGTGTAGGTATTTCCGGATGGATGTACTTTAAATACAGTCATGCTCTCAAGGTCATAATAGAACTCTTCGAAAATATCGCCGTTTGCTTTCAGATTTCCGGATACAAAAGCACATTTTACGTCTTTGCTCTCATCAAGTTCTGGATTTTCTACTACACCACATGCAGATGTCATGTTTGTGATACGATCAATCAGAATCAGTTCACCCAATGTCTTGTGTGTCAGAAATGCATCGAGTACGATTTCTTCCTGAAGAACGATATCACATACGGCAATCTCGTTCTTTTTCAGGCGTCCGACCGGAATGTACTCTCCGGTATTGACATCAATCTTGTACTGGATATTCTTCAGGATACCAGGAATGGTCTTGGTTCCGAGTTTTACCAGATAATCTTTGCCCACGGTAAGTTCCTGATCATCCATCCACAGAATGGTCGCTGTAAAGTTCTTGCTGACCGGCAGGTGTGTTGTTGTCAGAACACAACCTCTCGAAACGTCCACCTCCTTATCGAGCTGAATGGTTACCGGACGACCTTCATCTGCAGTATCTGCATTCTTGTCACCGACCAGAATGCTCTTTACCTTTGCATGCTCATTGCTTGGCAGGGTAATAATATCATCGCCAACGGAAATGCTTCCGCTCTCGATCTGTCCCTGAAAACCACGGAATGTATGATCCGGACGGCATACACGCTGTACCGGCATATAAAAGCCCTCTTCCTGCTTTTTCTCGCTGACATCAATGTCCTCAAGATATGAAAGAAGCACTTCTCCCTTATACCAGTCCATCTTGTCGGAACGCTTTGTTACGTTGTCACCTTCGGTTGCAGAAACCGGAATGATTTTGACGCTTGCAAGGGAAAGTTCCTTAGATAACTCGTCGATCTGTGCCACGATCTCGTTAAAGCGTGCTTCGCTGTAATCTACCAGATCCATTTTGTTTACTGCAAAGACAAAATATTTGATTCCCATGAGAGAGCAGATTCTTGCGTGTCTTCTTGTCTGTACCAGCACGCCCTGCTTTGCATCTACAAGGATTACTGCAAGGTCTGCAAAGGAAGCACCTACTGCCATGTTTCTTGTATACTCTTCATGTCCCGGTGTGTCTGCTACGATAAAGCTTCTCTTATCGGTTGTGAAATAACGGTAAGCAACGTCGATTGTGATACCCTGCTCACGCTCTGCCATCAGTCCGTCCAGAAGGAGGGAATAATCGATGGCTCCACCACGGCTTCCCACTTTTGAATCAAGTTCCAGTGCTTTTTCCTGATCTGCGTAAAGCAGTTTAGAATCGTATAAAATATGTCCGATCAGTGTGGACTTTCCATCGTCGACACTGCCACAGGTAATAAATTTAAGTAATCCGCTCATTTTAGAAATAACCCTCCCTCTTTCTTCGTTCCATGCTGCCGGCTGCCTCGTTGTCAATGACACGGGTCGTACGCTCGGATTCTACAGCACTTAAGGTTTCATCAATGATTTCATCCAGTGTAGTTGCATTTGATTCAATACCGCCTGTCAGTGGATAGCAGCCAAGTGTACGGAAACGCACATTCTTGTACTCAATCTTCTCACCCGGACGGAGTTTCAGGCGGTCATCATCTACCATGATAATCTGGCCGTCACGCTCGATGACCGGACGTTTTGCTGCAAAGTACAGTGGCACGATATCGATATTTTCTCTCTTGATGTACTCCCAGATATCGGTCTCTGTCCAATTAGAAATTGGGAATACACGGATACTCTCTCCCTTATGAATCTTGGAATTGTAAAGTTTCCACATCTCCGGTCTCTGATTCTTAGGATCCCACGCATGGTTCTCATTACGGAAAGAGAAGATTCTTTCTTTGGCACGGGACTTTTCCTCGTCACGACGTCCACCACCAAATGCAGCAGTAAATCCGTATTTATTCAATGCCTGCTTTAATGCCTGCGTTTTCATAATATCTGTGTAAGCACTGCCGTGGTCAAATGGATTAATGCCCTGTTTTACACCATCCTCATTAATATATTCAATCATTTCTATACCAAGCTTCTTTGCTGTCTCGTCACGGAATTTGATCATTTCCTTGAACTTCCATGTTGTATTTACGTGCAGGAATGGAAATGGTGGCTTCTCCGGATAAAATGCTTTCATTGCAAGATGTAACATTACCGAGCTGTCCTTTCCGATGGAATACAGCATTACCGGCTTTTCACACTCTGCTGCTACCTCACGGATAATATAGATAGCTTCCGCTTCTAACGCGTCAAGATGCGATAATCGACTCATGATTTTCCTCCTTTGGTTTCCCTTAATATTTATTAGAATCTTTCTTGTTGACTACGATAACTTCCTTTGTGCCGTCGGCTTTCTCGATCTGCCAGTTCAACAGATCTCCTTTACTGGACACGGTCATTTTACTTCCCATGCCACCGATATCTGCACCAAGATAAAAGGATATGGCGCCGAACGCACACTCTTTCAGGCAGGATGCACAACCCCAGCAATCCTTTGGATAACGGATATATGCTTTCTTCTCCTCATTCAGTTCGATGAGGCTGCCCGGGCACACAACCGTACACTTTTTACATCCTCGGCATTTCATGGAATCAATTGCGATGCTCATACGTTGTACCTCCTTCTACCAGATCCCGGTATATAATTTCTATCTTTCCATCCACCAGGCGGGAGTTGACATAGCGTAACCACTCGTCACTCTTCTGTGGATAATCCAGATTCTCTGCAAAACTATGCCAGCGGGTTTCTTTTCGTGCACCGAGATGTGCGATCACGGAAAGGCATACCGTCAGGCGTTCCTTTAATTCATACACAAACATCAGCTCATGCATATCTTCGGCTTTCAGTCCTTCTGCAAGCACCTGCAACTGTCGGATTTTTTCTTCCGCCATGGCAAGCTGCTTTCCGTTGAACTGGTAATGTGTACCAATTCCTCCGGCATACTGGTCCATAACTTTCTGCATGGCTTCCTCAAGCTGTTCTACCGTAAACAGCGCATGTTCTCTCTGAAGGATGGCATCATATTCCGCCGCTTTATCCTCCAATGCCGCAACTGCGACGAGTTCACTCTCCTGTGCCTCATCTTCTGCCCTGCTTTCGGCATCCAGCTGCTCTACCATACGTAACGCTGCAATCTCACCTTCGACCAGTGCGCCGGTAACATACTTCTGCGGACATCCGCCTGCCACATCACCTGCTGCAAAAAGCCCGTGAATCGTTGTCTCACGATTCGTGTCTACCCAGTAACCGCTTGCAGTATGACCACCGACGATATAAGGCTCGGTTCCCTCAATTTCTACATTCTGCTGGCTTGGATTTTTGCCGGCCTCGACCCATTTTAAGGTCTGGCTGGGCGCCATGTTCAAATACGCTTTGCGAAGAGATTCATCCTGTTCCGGCGTAATGCCCTCTGTCCGCAGATAACACGGTCCGCGTCCCTCTAAGTTCTCCTGCACGGTTCCGTACACACGCTGGGAAGTTGTCAGACCATATTTTGTCTCATACACTTCTCCAAGGGAATTTACCTGCTTTGCACCAACCCCCTGTGCAATCGTTCCGGTCGGTGCGATGGTGTCTTTGCATCGCAGTGCAATGAAACGCATCTCAAATGTTGTCATCTCTGCACCGCTTCGGATTCCCATGGCATATCCTGCGCCTGTATTAAATGGCGGATACCACATCTTGTGACGGGAAAAGCCCGGATTGTTCGGCTTATATAATCCAGCTGCACCTCCGGTTGCGATCAGCACTTTCTTTGCCCGGATCTCATAAGCTTTCTGCTTTGCAATCGAAAATCCATAGGCACCTTCGATGTGATTGTCTTTTACAATATAATCGGTGATATTCAACTGATTGATGACGGTCACATCGGAAAGCTTTGCTACCGCGTCTGCAAGCAGCGGCTTAAAGTTTTCTCCGTTGATCTTGATGTTCCGGTTTCCTCTGGCAACATACTCTCCATTTTCATCCTTTAAGATGACAAGACCAAGCTGTTCCATCTTTGCAGTGACACGGTTGAGTCCCTCCGACATCGTCAGAAGCAGGTCCTCACGGACAATATTGTCTGCATCCTTTTTTGCGTAATCCACATAATCCTGCGGCTTTCTGCCTTTTACAATATAGGCATTCAAGGCGTTGACACCGGCTGCCAGACAGCCGCTTCGCTTGATGTTTGCTTTCTCCGCGATCACTACGGAATAATCGGAATGTTCGCGAATCGTCATCGCCGCATAACAGCCTGCGGTACCACCACCTATGATTAATATATCTGTATAAAGAACTTCTTTCTGTTCGATCTTCATATCGGCTCCTTCCTAAATATAGAATACATCGTCTACCTGCATCTCCTGATTCTCCACCAGATAGGTCTGATGCTCATCAAAGATGTATAAACGGTAGATCAGGACATATACTTTTTCGCCAATGGACAACGCATCTTTTTCTAATGAGCGCTCCGCTACAATCTCTATGCCATCAATGTCCACCACAATATCCAGGTGATTGCCACGGAAAACAATATCTTTGACAATTCCGGTCTCCGTCGCACTGATATAGCGCTCCGGTTCACTTCTGGATAATTTTACAAATTCCGGACGCAGGACTGCGTGATGCGCGCCTTCTACCGGATCAAATCCTTTTAATTTATCATAATGCTCCACGACGGAGGATCTGCCGATAAACTGTGCCACAAACGGCGTATCCGGCGATTTGTAAATCTCCATCGGTGTACCTAACTGCTCGATTCTTCCGTGGTTCGTGATAATGATCTCGTCGGCCACTTCCACCGCCTCATCCTGGTCGTGGGTTACAAATATGCTTGTGATTCCAAGCTTTGTCACCATCTCTTTGAGCCAGGTACGAAGTTCTGTACGCACCTTTGCGTCAATCGCTGCAAACGGCTCATCCAAAAGCAATACCTGCGGATTCGGTGCAAGCGCCCGGGCAAAAGCCACACGCTGTCTCTGTCCACCGGAAAGCTGGTTCGGATACCGTTTCTCCATTCCGGAAAGTCCGGTCAGCTCCAAAAGCTCCGTGACGCGTTTTTTAATTTCTTTCTTCGGCATCTTCATCAGTTCAAGACCAAATGCCACATTATCATATACCGTCATGTAACGGAACAATGCGTAATTCTGAAATACAAAGCCAATGCCTCTTTTGGCTGCCGGAACATCGTTGACACGCTGTCCGTCGATGTAAATATCACCGGAATTCGGTGTCTCAAGTCCTGCGATCATACGAAGCAGCGTTGTCTTGCCACTTCCGGACGGTCCGAGCAATGCCACCAGTTTTCCTTTTTCAATCCCAAAGCTCACATGGTCGGAAGCCCTGAAATCGCCGTAATTTTTGCAAATATCTTTCATTTCTACGTACATTTCTTTTTCCTCCCATTGTGATTAACGCGGTGCGCTGCTCTTTTTATTTCTATATTCAAAAATGTTGCGGATAACCAGTACAACAATGGCAATCAGTACCAATATTGATGATACCGCAAACGCTGCTGTAATAGAAGTATCCGTTCCCGACATGTACAAAGCATCGATCTCAAGAGGAAGGGTAAATGTCTCACCTCTTGTCTTGGACAGTGCGTTGACTGCACCGAACTCTCCGAGTGCACGGGCCGTACAGAGAATGATTCCATAGATCAGTCCCCATTTCATCTGCGGCAGTGTGATCTTTGTAAAAATCTTAAATCCACCGGCTCCCATGAGCGCTGCGGCCTCTTCCTCGTCCTTTCCCTCCGCATTCAGAATCGGAATGATCTCACGCGAAACATAAGGAAAGGTTACAAAAATTGTGGCAAGTACCACACCCGGCAACGCGAACGTGATACGGATATTCGTGCCAAGCAGATGGTTGATTGCACGAATGCCAGGATATGTCCATCCCAGTCTTCCGAAGGTCATCAAAAATGCCAGACCAACGATGACCGGAGAGATAGAAAACGGAATATCGATCAAAGTCGCCAGTATCTGCTTTCCACGAAAGGAGAACTTTGTCAAAAGCCACGCAGCTACGATTCCGAAGAACGTATTCACAACCACTGCAATCACAGTCGCCAGTAAAGTGACCAGCAGGGCGCTTTTTACATATTCCGTGGAAATCGCTTCAAGATAAAAGCCGATTCCCTCTTTCAGCGCACTGAAAAGAATGGAAAAAAGCGGTAAGATCAGCATGACTCCAATGAAAAGCACACTGATGGTAATGAGTACTGCCTTTGTTATTTTCTTTTTTCGTTCCTCTCTCTTCTGCTCCATGTGTAAATCCTCTTTGCTTCCATTTCCTTACAATATGTTCGTTCTCGCTGACTGCCGCATCTGTACGATGTTGACCGCCAGAAGAATCAAAAAAGAAAGTATCAGCATTACCAGCGCGATCGCCGTAGCACTGGCATAATCAATATATCCAAGTTTCTGCATGATGACATAGGATACAACCTGCGTCTGTTCTCTTGCACTGTTTCCCGATATGTAAATAACACTGCCGTATTCACCGATGCCTCGTGCAAAGGCAAGTCCAAAACCAGTCAGGATTGCCGGCCGAAGTTCAGGTATGATAACTTTATAAAAAGTCTGCATCCGGGAAGCCCCCAGCATAAATGCGGCCTCCTCATACTGTCCATCCAGCTTTTCAAGTACCGGCTGCACCGCACGAATAACAAATGGAATACCAATAAAAATAAGTGCGATGATCAGTCCCAAATGTGTATAGGAAACTTTAATTCCAAGTGATGCAAGCGGCTTTCCAAGAATTCCGGTTTCCGAATACATCTTTGACAGCGTAATACCTGCCACCGCTGTCGGAAGTGCAAACGGCAATTCAATGCATCCATCTAAAATCCTCTTGCCTGGAAAATCGTATTTCACCAACACCCAGGCGATGATCACTCCAAATATACAGTTGATCAGCGCTGCCACCAGGGAACACAGAATGCTGGTCCGGAAGGCATGCAGGATGTTTGGTTTGGTAACCAGCCGAAAAAATTCCGATGGGGACAATTTCAGTGCATATACAAGCACTGAGGCCAATGGAATCAGCACTATGAGCGAAAGCATCGTCACCGTGATTCCCAAAGTCAGGTGATATCCCGGGATGACTCTCACTTTTTTTGTCTTTTTAGAAGTCGTAGATTTCATCAAACATTGCTCCATCGTCAAAATACATCTTGTATGCATTATCCCATCCGCCGTAATCTTTGATCGTATACAACCGGATGTTTAAATCAAATGTATCGCCATACTCTTTTAATATTGTTTCATCGCTCGGCCGGTAGCCGTACTCGGCTGCCAGACGCTGCGCTTTTTCTGTATATAAATAAGAAAGGTATTCCCGGCTGACTTCCTGGGTACCATTGTCGTTGGCATTGTCATCTACAATCGCCACACTCGGCTGTGCCAGAATGCTCACGGAAGGATTGATCAGCTCATATTCTCCCGGGTAACTTTTCATCGATGCGATTGCTTCATTTTCCCAGGCAATGAGAACATCTCCCTTTTTGTTTTCCACGAAGGTTGTCGTAGAACCTCTTGCCCCGGAATCCATAACAGACACCTGCTGATACAGCTTTCGCATGAATTCTTTCTGCTGCGCTTCCTCTGTATAATGTTCCTTTGCATAGGACAAAGCGGCAAGAAAATTCCAGCAGGCTCCACCACTGCTCTTTGGATCCGGTGTAATGACTTCTACATTTTTCTGAATAAGATCATCCCAGTCGCGGATCTTTTTGGGGTTTCCCTTGCGGACAAGGAAAACGATTGTCGAAGTATATGGGGCAGATTCTTTATCGAACTCTTTCTGCCAGCCTTTGTCGATCAGTCCTGTCTGTTCGATCAGTGTGATATCATGCTCCAATGCGAGAGTTACCACATCGGCATTACATCCTTCCACAACAGATCTCGCCTGTGCGCCGGAACCTCCATGTGATTGGATTACTTCTACTTTCTTTCCATAAGTGTCCTCGTAATATTTTTCAAACAAAGGGTTGTAGGCTTCGTAAAATTCACGCGTCGGATCATACGACACATTCGTAATTCTTATTACGCCGTCCGAATTTTTTCCACATCCGGTCATCAGAAATACCAGTACAAGCATACAGGCAATCAACAATATTCTGTTTTTCTTTTTTCCTGCACGGTTGTGCTTTGTGATCTGTCTCATATCCAGCCTTTCCTTTGTATCTGCCATTTGTTTTTAAAACAGTTCTGTGGAGAGGTAACGCTCTCCGGTATCCGGAAGAAGAACCACAATGCGTTTGCCCTTGTTCTCCGGTCGTCTGGCAAGTTCTGTTGCCGCATAAAGTGCAGCTCCGGAAGAAATGCCAACCAGCAGACCGTCTGTCTTTGCGACCGCCCGTGCGGTGGAAAAAGCGACATCATTGTCTACCTTGACAATTTCATCTACCAGACTCATATCCATGACTTTTGGAATGAAACCGGCGCCAATTCCCTGAATCTTATGCGGTCCCGGCTTTTCCCCGGATAACACTGCAGAAGTTGCCGGCTCCACAGCTACAATCTTTACATCCGGATTGTGTTCCCGCAAGCCTGCTCCGGTTCCGGTAAGTGTTCCACCGGTTCCCACCGATGCAACAAAGATATCCACATTTCCATCGGTGTCTTCCCAGATTTCCTGTGCCGTCGTCTTTTTATGGATTGCCGGGTTTGCTTCATTTTCGAACTGCTGCGGAATAAATGCGTTTCCGTACTCTTCTTTTAACTGCGCCGCCTTCTCAATCGCTCCCCGTATTCCTGCGCGTCCCTGTGTCAGAACAATTTGGGCACCAAGCGCACGAACGATTTTTCTGCGCTCCATGCTCATCGTATCCGGCATCGTCAGAATCAGGTGCAGTCCCTTTGCCGCTGTTACAAAAGCGAGACCAATTCCTGTATTTCCACTGGTCGGCTCAATGATCACGGTGTCTTTATTAATCTTTCCGTCTTTGATTCCCTGCTCGATCATGGCATATGCCACACGATCCTTCACACTTCCAAGTGGATTAAAATATTCCAGTTTTGCAACAACCTGCGCATCCAGCGCATTCTCTTTTTCATAATTGGATAATTCCAGCAGCGGTGTATGTCCAATCAGCTCCGTCAATTGTTTTGCAATCTTTTCCATTTTTCAGCTCCTTTTGAACCTGAATATTGTCTTTATCAATGAATCTTTGCTTATCATATCCCTTAATTCCTATCATGTCAATAGGTTTTATATGAATTTGTTAGATTAAAGTGTTGATGTATTTGAGAAATCCTGGAAAAACAGGCTTTTTATCTATAAATTTATCAATGTATACTTGAAATAGAATTGAAAAAAACAGATGCCTGCGATCTTATGTTCACAAGCATCTGCATAGACAGGTTATTATGAATTTTTCGTTCGGGCAAGGTACTCTACTGCGGAAAGCGCAGCAACGTTTCCCTGTCCCGCCGCCTTGATATACTGATACGGTTTTCCTGCGAGATCCCCGCAGGCAAAACATCCGGGAATATTCGTCTCCATATTCAGGTTGACCACGACGCGGTTACCTTCTAACTGCAATCCTTTCAGCAGATGTTCCGGTAAAATACTCTCCCTCAGGACAAACACGCCATCCACAGGATATTCCCGCGCTGCCGTCCGCACACTCTGTACTTTTTCTTCGCCAAGAATCGCCTCCGGCTTTTCTCTGACTACTATGACATCGGCATGTATGTCACCTTTGTACATAGGAAAATAATATACTTTTTCTGCCACTTCTGCCAGAAATGCAGCTTCTTCCTCTTCTTTTTGTCCAAAACCGATGACCGCCACGGTGCGTCCCCGATACAACGGTGCGTCGCATGTTGCACAGTAGCTGACACCCTTTCCGAGTAATTCATTTTCACCCGGATATGGCTTGTCCGCCGTCACACCGGTTGCCAGAATAACAGCATCTGCCTGTGCCATCTCCATGCCCATCTGAATACCAAAGAAATCTCCCATCGGATAAATCGTGTTGACCTTTTTCTCCGTAATTGTAATATCCATCTGCCTGATATGCTGTAAAAAAGCCTGCTGCATATCCGCACCGCTCACTGCCGGAAGTCCCAGATAATTCTGCACCGTATGTGCTTTTTCTACCTTTTCACTCAACCCGGCAGATCCCAGTAACAGTATTTTCTTGTTGCGGATTTTTGCAGTCAGTGCCGCAGAAAGCCCCGCCGGGCCGGTTCCTATAATCGCAATATCATAACGTTCCATCCGTATTCCTCATTCCGAAATTTTTCATATCATATCATTTGCCGCAAAACTATGCGAGTACCTCAGTGATATCTGCAACAATCTGATCCTTTGTCAGATGATTGTCTGTCAATACTTCCTGCACATCATAGCGATCAAGGAATTCTTTCTTCAAACCGAAGTTCAATACTTTCATATTGGAATTTCCGTAGAAGCGTGTAATCTTTTCTCCGAATCCACCATCGAGAATGCCATCCTCAATGGTAATCACTACATCATGGTCTGCCTTTAAAGACTCCAGCATTCCTGTATCGAGGCCTGTAAAATATACCGGATTGATCACAGTTGCCACAGTGCCTGTCTTTTTCTCCAGATTCGCTGCAACTTCTTTTCCAAGTCCAAGGAACGTACCAAGTGCAACAATTGCCACACGGCTTCCCTTCTGGAGCATCTCATATGTATTCAGCTTGCTGTAATCTTTTGTAACTGCTTCGCCCTCTTCCATAGCACCACCAGGAATACGGATGCAGACCGGATATGCATTCTGCTCAATACTCCAGTCTAACATCGCAAGATATTCCTGCTTTGTAGTAGGCGCGATGCCTACAAGATTTGGAATATTTGCCATCATGGAAATATCATACAGACCAAGGTGTGTGACATCGTTCATTCCAAAAACAGTTCCGGCATAGACAACGATCGTTGCTGCATTATTGTTTATGCACAGATCCTCGGATAACTGATCATAGGTTCTCTGCACAAAGCTAGAGTACACACCATATACCGGCTTTCCGCCATTCTTTGCAATACCGGAAGCAAGCGCTACCGCTGTCTCTTCGGCGATACCAACATCAACGAACTGGCTTCCGGCCTCTTTACGCTTGTCCTCGGTAAATCCCATAACGGTCGGTGTCGCAGAAGTAATCGCAACCACTTTCGGATCTTCTTTCATCTTCTTTAAAAGATAATCGGCTGTCACACTGGAATAATCCTCGCCGCCCATCGGATACAGGCTCTCTCCGGTTTCGATGTTGAATGGTGCACAGTAATGCCACTGCTCCTTGTGCTCCTCTGCCGGAGCGTACCCTTTTCCCTTCTGTGTACAGATATGCACTGCGACAGGTATTGTAGAATCCTTTACCTGCGTAAACGCATCAATGAGCTGCTGAATATCATTTCCATCTTTCACAAATACATAGTCAAGTCCCATCGCTTTGAACAGATTGCACTCTGCCTTACCGTCAGTATCACGAAGAAGTTTTAAATTCTGATACAGACCACCATGGTTCTCTGCGATGGACATATCGTTGTCATTGATCACAATGATCAGATTGCTTTTTAACTCTGATGCATAATCGAGACCTTCCAAAGCCTCACCACCACTTAAGGAGCCGTCACCGATAACTGCAATCACATTTTCTTTGCCACCGCATAAGTCTCTGCCTTTTGCAAGGCCGCATGCGAGACTGACGGATGTCGATGTATGACCGATGATAAAGTGATCATGCTCACTCTCGTCCGGCTCGCTGTATCCGCTGACGTCATCATAATGCTCCTCATAAAGGAATGCATCCTTTCTTCCTGTAAGCATCTTGTGCGGGTAAGACTGGTGGGAAACATCATATACGATCTTGTCCTTCGGAGAATCAAATACATAATGCATTGCAATCGTTGCCTCGACCATTCCGAAGTTTGGGCCGAAATGGCCGCCATGTTTGCTTAACTTGGTAAGTAATGCCTTACGCATTTCAACAGCAAGTTCCTGCATCTCGTTTACATTTAATTTCTTTACGTCTTTTGGTCCTTGAATCTTCTCTAAATACACAAAAAACCTCCTGTTATTTGTTTTTTTCCTATAATACAACCTAAAGTTGACTTCACGTCAAGTATTTTTTATATCAATTTTCACACGTTCTCACAAAACAATTACTGTTCACAGAAGTGTGACCAACAACGATTGTGCCCTAAATGTGATGTCCTCCGCCACTGTGACCGCCACTGTGGCCTCCACCACTGTGGTGACTGCTATGACCGCCACCTCCGCTGCCGGAACTTTGCGGGCTGTATCTCTTTGTCTCTCCTACATAATGGACACTTGGATTGTGTACCTGCACGTTTGTAAATGCTGCATTAAATAACTCCCGGGAAGTTGCTTTTCTGCTTTTTGAAACTTTAAATACATATAAAAAGCAAAGGATCATTCCAATGGCAAGCGCAATGAATAAGCCTTTTTACAATCCTCTTTCGTTTTCGTAAACGGAATAATGTAAGCCGGCCGGTGTTCTTTTTCGATACGGCTGTACAATACGGTGGACGCTCCACAGAAACTACAGAATCCTGCTGCCGTATCATCGGTGCTTAAAATTTCTCCTTTGTATTCTTCTCTTACGCACAAAAAGCTGCGCATGACTGGCAATTGTCAGAACATGCGACAGCTTTTTTCAAAACGATTCAGACTTCGAAATCCATGCAGGCGCGGTTTGCTGTATAAGGTCTAACTTTGCTGTCTGCTACTGCAACGTGCTTCGGATGGGTAGCATATGCAGCAAGTGCCTCTGCATTTTCAAATGTTGTATCAAGCATAACATCGACCGTAGAACTTGGAAGATACTCGGTACGAACTGATATGTCAATCATCCCCGGAATCTGTCCTTTTAATCCCTCTAAGCCTTCTTTGATGCCGGCACGGATCTCTGCTTTCTGTGCATCGGTGTATTCCTCTTTCAATGTCCATAAAATAATGTGCTTTACCATGAGACTTCCTCCTTAAAATCTGTTCTTTCGCTCATGATACCATATTTTGACTTCACATTCTATCACTGTTTCACGATAACCTCTATTTTCTCTGCCAAAAAACCTCCTGCATTTCTTTGCCTTAAGCTTAGAAAATACAGGAGGAAATGTCAATCTACGAATCGTTTACCTTGATTATTTAAAAAATTTATTACCGTTTTTTTGTCTGGAATTGCAGGAATTCCGCCTCTCTTTTGCACACACAGACATGCTACTGCATTCCCCTGCCGTGCACAGGCACGTAAATCATTCCAGTCCATCTCATCGATTGCTTTATGCAGGGATAAAAACCGGCTCAGGAATCCACCCCAGAATGAATCTCCGGCTCCTGTTGTATCAACCGCCTCTGTTGCAAATCCCCTGATCTGTTCTTTTCCATCCGTAGTTGCCACAAGTACGCCGTCACTGCCAAGTGTAATGGCAATCAGCTCTGGTCCCATGGAAAGCAACTCCTCCGCAGCTTCTTCATAGCTGTTTTTTCCCGTCAGCAGGAGACTTTCTTCATCCGATACCTTCATCACATCCGCAAATGGAATCACTGCTTTCATTTCCTGTACTGCAGTCTGTTCATTTCTCCACAAGGATGCACGGTAATTTGGATCATAAGAAATCAATGCCCCCGCGTCTTTTGCGATATGAACAGCTTCTAAAGTTGCACTTTTTGCCGGTTCATCTGTCAGGGAAAGCGATCCGAAATGAAAAATTTTACACTTTTGTAAAAGCGTCGCATCCAGTTCTTCTTTCCGAAGTTGTGTATCCGCGCCCGGTTTTCTTGCAAATGAAAATTTCCGCTCACCGTTTTCATCAATTTCTACAAACGCAAGTGTAGTAAAATACTTATCATCTTCGATCAGATGGTCCACTGCAATCCCCTCATTTTGTAAGGTTCTTTTTAAAAATGCACCATGCATGTCTTTTCCGACTTTTCCAATAAACGATGTCCGGTATCCCATATGGCTTGCAACCGTCAGCAAATTCGCCGGTGCACCACCGGGATTCTGCTCAAACAGCTTCATTCCATCTTTTCCGTATCCTGCCTCGGTAAAATCGATCAGCAGTTCACCCAATGCTACAATATCAACCTCTTTTTCCATTCTTTAATTCCTCCACAATTTCATTATAACGCTTTTTATTCAGCCGGTAAAAGAATAATACCACAGCAGTCACAATCCAGAGAACCCCCGGAATGGTTGTAAATGCATGTTTCATAATGGAAAGTACGGCTGCATTTTGTGTCTGGTTTGCCACATACCCGTATTTTCCGAGTAATCCGGCAAGAAGTGCTGTTCCAATTGCCATTCCAATCTTGTTTCCAAGCGAAATAAACGCATATTGAAATCCATCGTTGCGCAATCCGGTTTTCCACTCACCGTACTCCACGCAATCCGGAATGATTGCATAAATTGCGGTATTGAATCCGGAAAAGAAAAACTGTGTAATTCCAGACAATGCATAAAAGATAACCGGAGCTTCTTTTACATTAAAGAAAAACATGGAAAGCATCGAAATTCCTGTCAAAAGTGCAAATACACTGGCAGTTCTTCCTTTATTGTTCAGTTTACGGAATACCGGCTGAAAGCAGGCTGCTCCAATAATGGAAGGAATAATGATGCACATCGAATAAGTGGTATAATACGAGGCATTTCCTTCTACATAAGTAAAATAATACAGGACATCCGCATTTCTTCCATATAAAGTAAAACCAAATAAAATCTGTCCTACCAGAGCCAGCAGATACGGACGATTCTGAAGCACCGCTTTTAGCTGGACTTTTATAGAAATTTTTTCTTTTTCCGGTGTGATCACAGCCTCTTTTGTCTTTGCAAAGCAAAAGAAATGACATGCTGCAAAAATGCATCCATAAATAACTGCCACCGTCAGATATCCGGTTTTTGCACTGCTGCTTCCAAATTTGTTAATCAAAGGAACGGTAATGATATTTAACACACCGATTGCAATCATTGCTGCAACGGAACGGGAAGTGTTGATTTTTGCACGCTCATCAATGTCCTGTGTCATTGCTCCACAGAGTGTACCATATGGAATATTCACACAGGTATATCCCAAAACAAGGAGACAATATGTGATTACCATATATACAATTTTTGCAGTCTGATTCCAGTCTGGTCTTGCCCAGAATGTCATTACAAGGAGCACCGCCGTAATCGGTGCCGCCACCAAAAGCCATGGACGGTATCTTCCCCATTTTGTCTTTGTCTTGTCGGTCAGTCCCCCGACAATCGGATCATTAATAGCATCCCAGAATCGGGAAAACAGCATCAGTGCAGACACTGCTGCCATACTGATTCCAAATACATCAGTATAAAAAATCATTAAAAAATTGCTGACAAACATCCAACTGAAATTACAGCCCACATCACCAAAACCATATGCAATTTTGCTGATCAACGGCACTTTTCCACTTCTGTTCTCGCTACCCATACGTTCCTCCTACTTCATCAGAGTTTCTGGCAAAACTCGATTCTCTCCTCATTCGGTCCTTTAATCATGAAAAACTTTACGCCATTATTCCAAAACGGAAGCTGCTCAATTCCATCCGTAATGACTTCATATCCATTTTCACAGATCATTTTATACATTTCTTCAATATCTCTCACATCCAGTGCGACATGCTGATATGCCCCGTCTGCCATCACCGCCTGTCCGTTTTCAAACGATTCGATACAGTAATTCTGAATCTGCAAAAACGCTACCTTTTCTTTCGCCTTTTCATTATAGGTTTCTAAAATCACTTCAAATCCAAGACTTTTATAAAATTCGATTGTCTTTTTTAAATCATTTGTCGGAAGCCCTATGTGGGCTACTCCGACAATTCCATATTCGTTTTTCATCTGTTTAATCCTCCTGCACATTGATGATGACTTTCATCGTTGTCTCACGGTTATCATCAATATACTGGTATGCTTTCAGATAATCTTTAAATGCAAACGTTTTTGAAATTAATGGTTTCAAATGTACCTTTCCTTCATTGACAAGCCGGATGCCATCTACATAATCGTCATGCCGGTACATCATGGTACTTTTAATATCCAGCTCGTGATCGTTTGCAACTGCCAGATCCACCTCTGCCATTCCTGCAAATACTGCAACCAGTACGATCACACTTCCTTTTCTTGCATATTTGATTGCCTGTCCCATCGTAATGTTATTTCCTGCACAGTCATAGATCACATCTGCCTTATCCGGACCAAATGCCTCTACCATAGCCTCTCCAAAATCTTTGTGCATCGTGTTGACACATACGTCAATTCCACATTCTTTTGCTTTTTCCAGACGCAGATCACTGACATCGGTAATCATAACCTTTGCTGCTCCCATCCCTTTTGCCGTCTGTGCAACAAGATTTCCGATTGGTCCCGCGCCGATTACTGTGATATTCATTCCTTTTACATCGCCCATCTGCTTTACTCCGTGAACGGCAACCGCAAGAGGCTCGATCATCGCACCTTCTTCATAAGACATATCTTCCGGAATCGGCGTTACCTTAGATGCATCTACTGCAAAATATTCAGAAGCCGTACCTGTGGTCTGGAATCCCATAACCTTTAATTCCTCGCAAAGATTATATTTTCCATGTCGGCACGGATAGCAGTGTCCGCAATAAACCTGTGGTTCAATCGTAACTTTCTGTCCGATCTGAAACCCAGAAACATTTTTCCCTATTTCTGCGATTTCTCCGGAAACCTCATGTCCCTGTGTCACCGGATATTTCGTAAACGGATGTTTTCCATGATATACATGGATATCGGAACCACAGATACCGATATTTCTGATTTTTACCAGTACCTGATCATCCTTGACTTCTGGAACCGGAACCTCTCTAAATGTAATTTCTCCTGGATTTGTCATTACTTGCTGTAACATAATTTCTTCCTCCTTTATTTTATTTCTTTTGTATTATCTTTTATAAAATGTTTTATTAAAGTAACTACATTATCATCCACTACCGTCACATTGTCAATGCTTTTTAACAGTTTCTACCAAATGCACAATTTTCGTTTTTGTTTTTGTATATGATTCACAAACATCTTCTTGGGAAAACATTCTATACAGTAAAAATAAAAATGTCCTGAGACAGAACGCCTATTGTCATTCTGTCTCAGGACATTTGTCCTACACTATACTTTTATTTCATATTTCCATTCACATACTCATACAAAAAGTGCTTGGCAACCCCCACTGCGGATGCTTCTTTTTTATAAGAGCAGTTTTTTAAATACGATACATCACGATCAAATCCATTATAGATCATAACTTTCTGCCCCAATGGAATCATATAATCACTTAAATAACCGCCCACATCTCCACCAAGAATAATATCCATATCATATGCCATCCGAAGATTCGAAATTAATATTGCAAGATGTTCCAGATACTTCTCCCATTTTCTATCCACCTTTTCATTTCCCTGACCGATTTTCTCCATAAATGTTTCCAATGAATTTTCATTGTTATTCGTCAGGACACTCGCTGCACAATAAGCATCTGCGCATCCCGCCTTACCACAATAACATTCACGTCCACCAGGTACAATAATCATATGTCCGAACTCTCCTGCCTTCTGATTCTGTCCACGGAAAAGTTTTCCGTCAATACAAAACGCACCACCGAGCGTATGATTTAAAGAAAGATAAATTGCATTCTGATATCTTTGTGTATCTTCCGCAAGCATTGCAGAATTTGCATCATTTTCAAAATAAACGGGAGCATCCAATGCCTGTTCCAAAAAACGCAGACTATAATTTTCAACCTGGAGCGCATGAGATTTTATTACCATTTTTTCTTTCTGATCAATAATTCCAGGAATTGCAATACCAATTCCAAGGATCGTCGTATCCTTCTCGCAATTATGAATAAATTGCCGAACCTGCTCAGCGACCTCAGTGCAATAGGTTAAATCAGTCGAAAACTTCAAACGGACTCTTTGAATTTTCTCAATTTCATACCCAAGGTTCACAAGAACCATCTCCAAATGATTTGCTGTAATTACAATCCCCATCGCCCGGCAATAAGCTTTATTTATCCCAATGCTTTTTGCTTTTCTTCCACCAGTCGATTCATATTCTCCATTTTCCACAATCAGGCCCTGTTCAACCAGTTCATTTACGTTCGTCAATACCGTAGGCATGCTCATATACAATTCTTTTGCCAGTTCAGCTTTGGAAGTTACTGGATGATTCAGCATATAATCTATAATTTTTACTCTTGCATTATTACGTCTATCCTTCTTTTCTGCCATTTCGTCCTCTTTTATAAAATATTTTATAAAAGTATCATATTCTTTTATTTATCATTTGTAAAGAGACTTTTTAAAAAAAATGAGCAGCCGCAGCCACTCATTTTTACATCGTTATATATGATTTATTGCGATACATTATTTATAGAAACTCTTTTACGGAAGCATAGATACCTTCTGCATTCAGACCATACTTCTTGAGCAATGCCACTGCCGGGCCGGACTCGCCGAAGCGGTCCTGTACACCGATGGTCTTTACCGGTGTCGGTGCCTTTTTCGAAAGTGTCTCGCATACGGCGGAACCGAGTCCTCCGATGACGGAGTGTTCCTCAACGGTCACGACTTTACCGCATTCTTTTGCTGCGGCAACGACAAGTTCCTCATCAAGCGGTTTGATCGTATGGATATTGATCACCTTTGCATCAATGCCGTCTGCGGCAAGCTTTTCTGCGGCTGCAAGCGACTCGGACACACACAAACCGGTCGCAATGATTGCCACATCTTTGCCTTCCCGCAAGGTCACTCCTTTGCCAATCTCAAATTTGTAATCCGGACGGTCATTGATGATTGGGACTGCAAGGCGGCCAAAACGCATGTAAACCGGGCCTTCGTGTTCATATGCGGCTTTTACTGCGGCTTTTGCCTCGATATCGTCACTCGGATTTAAGATGACCATGCCCGGGATGGTGCGCATAAGCGCAATATCCTCATTGCACTGGTGGGTAGCACCGTCTTCACCGACGGAAATTCCGGCATGGGTTGCACCGATCTTTACATTCAGATGCGGATAACCGACAGAGTTTCGCACCTGCTCAAATGCGCGTCCGGCTGCAAACATGGCAAACGAACTAGCAAACGGAACTTTACCGGTTGCGGCAAGGCCTGCTGCAATGCCGATCATGTTACATTCTGCGATACCACAGTCAATGTGGCGCTCCGGAAATTCCTTTTTGAAGATTGCAGTCTGTGTTGCCGCTGCAAGATCTGCGTCTAAAACATATACATCATCATGCTCCTTTGCCAGCTCTACGAGCGCGTTTCCGTAGCTGACACGGGTTGCGATTTTTGTTACTTCTGACATAATGCTTCACCTTCTTTCTTCAGGTCTTCCATTGCGATCGCATATTCTTCATCGTTTGGCGCTTTTCCGTGCCATCCTACCTGATTTTCCATGAAAGAGACACCCTTTCCTTTGACCGTATGCGCAATGATTGCGGTCGGCTGTCCCTTTGTATTTCTTGCCTCTGCAAATGCAGCGGCGATCTGATCCATGTCATTGCCGTCTGCAAGGTCAACCACATGAAAATTGAATGCTTTGAATTTCTCGTTGATCGGGTACGGAGAGCATACCTGATCCACCGGTCCGTCGATCTGCAGTCCGTTGTTATCTACGATCACAACGAGGTTATCCAGTTTGCGGAATCCGGCAAACATGGCAGCTTCCCATACCTGTCCTTCCTGAATCTCTCCATCTCCAAGTAGTGTATACACGCGGTAATCATCCCCGGAAAGTTTGGCTGACAATGCCATGCCGACTGCTGCGGAAATTCCCTGTCCTAAGGAACCGCTCGACATATCCACACCCGGAATATGCTTCATGTCCGGATGTCCCTGCAAATACGAACCGAGGTGACGCAGTGTCTTTAAATCCTCGACTGGGAAATAGCCGCGCAGTGCCAGTGCGGAATACAGTCCCGGTGCAGTATGGCCTTTGGACAGTACAAAACGATCTCTGTCCGGTTTCTTCGGATCTTTTGGATCAATATTTAATTCTTCAAAATATAAATAAGTAAAAATATCTGCTGCGGAAAGCGATCCGCCCGGATGTCCGGCTTTGGCTGCATGGACTGCAGTCACAATGCCTTTGCGGACTTCATTTGCCTTCAGCTGAAGTTCCTGTTTGTTCATGTTCGTTCCTCCGTATGCGTGAACATCAGCCCATGAAAATTGCCTACGGCAATGGGCTGACGCTACATTTCGTGAACATCAGCCCATGAAAAATTGCCTGCGGCAATGGGCTGACGCTACATTTCAGATTTTCTTCGAAAATCTGAAACATTACTCCCCAAAAACTGCCTTATAGTCTGCCTGGAATTTTTCGATTCCCTGATTGGTAAGCGGATGCTTTGTCATCTGCTCGATTACCTTGTAAGGAATAGTTGCAATGTCAGCGCCTGCAAGTGCGCAGTCGGTTACATGGATCGGGTTACGGATGGATGCTGCAATAATCTCGGTGTCATATCCGTAAATATCAAAGATCTCTGCGATCTGGCGGATCAGCTCGATACCCGGCTGGCTGATGTCATCCAGTCTGCCAAGGAATGGGGAAACATATGTAGCTCCTGCGTTTGCTGCAAGGATTGCCTGGTTTGCGCTGAAGATCAGGGTAACGTTTGTCTTGATGCCCTCAGAAGAAAGTACCTTTACGGCTTTGAGTCCTTCTACGGTCATAGGGATCTTTACAACCATGTTTGGATGGATGGCTGCGATCTCACGTCCTTCTTTGATCATGCCCTCTGCATCTACTGTTGTTGCCTTTACCTCGCCGCTGATCGGTCCGTCAACGATGGATGTGATCTCTTTAATGACTTCTGTAAAATCTCTTCCCTCTTTTGCGATCAGGGATGGGTTTGTGGTAACTCCACAGATGACCCCCATATCATTTGCTTTCTTAATGTCCTCTACATTCGCTGTATCCACGAAAAACTTCATAATAAAATACCTCCATTTTATTTGCATTTACTTTTATCTGTCAGCCTTAATATAGCACAATCCAAAAGTAAACACAAGTATAAAACAAAAGAAAATAAAAGTTATCAAAAGTAAACAAAAGTAATTCTTTTTATTTTCTTATTTAGGGCTGGCATAAATTCTTATTTTGGGTTATGATAGATTGTATATGAATAATTTTAGGAGACATAACGTTTTATGCTGCAACTGGAACGCCAGAAACATATTTTAAAATATTTAGAAGAAAATAGAAAAGCAACCACCAACGAACTGAGCGAGATGCTCGGCGTATCTGCCACCACCATCCGCACCGACTTAAATCAGATGGACAAAGAGAAACTTCTGACAAAAACACATGGTGGTGCTGTATATCGCGACAATTCTACCGATCAGAAGGAACTGACCGGACGGGCTTATTACTTTGATGAACGTGCGTTGGAAAATCAAAAAGAAAAGGAAATGATTGCCGATACGGCTGTAACCTTTGTGAAAGATCATATGTGTATCTTTCTTGATGCCAGCTCCACGGCTTACACACTTGGGATGAAACTGACCGGATTCACGGAGCTTACCGTCATTACGAACGGTATCAACCTTGCCCTGGCACTCAAAGATGTCCCTTGCATTACCGTGATTCTTACCGGCGGTATCGTAACTTCTGCATCTTCTTCCATTGAAGGACTGCTCGGAGAAGATCTGCTTAAAAAAATCCATACTGACATCGCATTTGTTTCTGCCCGTGGCTTTTCGGTGGAAAACGGGCTGACCGATTTCAGTATTTATGAGGCCGACCTGAAACGTATGTGCATCAAAGCATCTGCCAAAACCATCGCACTGATCGACCATACCAAATTCGATACATCTTCCATTTCCAGCTATGCATCCATCGACGATCTGCATCTTGTGATCACGGATGCCGGATTGTCCCAAAGCACCAAGGAAATCTACGAAAAAGCCGGCATTGATCTTATCGTTGCCGAATAGTTACTGTTATTTTTATACAAGGAGACTTCTTTATTATATGAAAATTCAATTATCCGAACACTTTACCTATAACAAACTGCTCCGGTTTGTTTTTCCCTCCATCGTTATGATGATTTTTACGTCTATCTACAGTGTCGTAGATGGATTATTTGTTTCTAATTTTGTTGGAAAAACAGCCCTTGCCTCCATCAATCTGATTTTCCCGTTTCTCATGGGACTGTCCGCTTTGGGCTTTATGATTGGAACCGGAGGTAGCGCGATCGTTGCCAAAACCTTGGGAGAAGGCGATCCGAAACGGGCCAATTCCTATTTTTCCATGCTTGTCTATGTGACAGCCATCGGCGGCATCATTCTGGCATTGCTCGGCATGCTTTTGGTCCCGTCCGTTGTTTCATTTCTCGGTGCCGAAGGCGAACTTCTCTCCAACTGCATTTTGTATGGCCGCATCAGTTTTATTTCCATGCCTGCCTTTATGCTGCAAAATGTATTCCAGAGTTTCTTTGTGACTGCGGAAAAACCAAAGCTTGGACTGGCTGTCATCATTACCGCCGGTGTCACCAATATGATTCTGGATCTGCTATTTGTCGGCATCCTTGGCTTCGGTCTGGCGGGTGCCGCCGTTGCAACCGTCTGCGGAGAGATGATTGGAGGACTTTTTCCTATATTCTATTTTTCCAGAAAAAACAGCAGTCTGCTCCGTCTTGGGAAAACGCAGTTCAACGGCCGTATTCTCATGCAGACCTGCGTCAACGGTTCTTCGGAACTTATGACCAACCTCTCAAGCTCCATTGTAAATTCCCTTTACAATATCCAGTTAATGAAATTCGCCGGAGAAAACGGAGTCGCTGCTTACGCTGCGATCATGTATGTAAATTTTATATTTATTGCGATCTTTCTTGGCTATTCCATCGGAAGCGCACCGATCATCAGCTACCATTATGGTGCCGGAAATGATGGAGAACTGAAAAATCTGTACAAAAAAAGCCTGCAGCTGGTGGGCTCCTGGGGCATTCTTCTTTTCGTTCTTGCCCAGTTTCTCGCCACACCGCTTGCAAAGCTTTTTGTTGGTTATGACAGCACGCTGCTTGCTATGACACAGACCGGTTTCCGTATTTACAGTCTCGTGTATATCATCAACGGCTTTAATATATTCGGTTCCTCATTCTTTACCGCTTTAAGTAACGGAGTAGTCTCCGCAGTAATTTCCTTTTTGCGCACACTGGTCTTTCAGATCGGTGCTGTGTTCATTCTTCCCATTGTATTTGGTGGAATCAACGGAATCTGGAGTTCTGTGACCGTTGCAGAACTTCTTACATTATGCATCACGATCACATTCTTTGTGCGTCAGCGCAGGAAATATCACTATGCGTAAGCATTTTCTGCTTTCATAATCTTGATCAGCCGGCTTGTTCCAAGCCGGTCTGCACCAAGTTCAACAAACTTTTCTGCATCTGCAAACGACGCGATTCCACCTGCCGCTTTCACTTTCACATTTGCGCCTACATACTTCCGCATCAGCGCCACATCTTCAAACGTTGCTCCTCCGGTAGAAAATCCTGTAGATGTTTTAATAAATTCAGCACCGGCTTTCGTAACGATCTCGCACATTTTTATTTTCTCTTTCTCCGTAAGAAGACAGGTCTCTATGATGACCTTTAGGATTCTTCCCTCACAGGCGGCATGAACCTGGCGGATTTCTTCCTCAATCTCCTCGTACCGCTTATCTTTCAGAAAACCAATGTTGATGACCATATCAATCTCCGAAGCACCATTTGCCACTGCATCTTTCGTCTCAAATACTTTGACCGCTGTGGTATGATATCCGTTCGGGAATCCGATCACGGTACAGATTGGAAGTCTGCCCTGCACATACTCCGCCGCCTGCTTCACATACGCTGCCGGTATGCAGGCCGATGCCGTATGGTACTTCATGGCATCATCGAGAATTTCCCTGATTTCCTCCCATGTCGCCGTCTGCGCAAGCAATGTATGATCAACCTTGTTCAATATTTCTTCTCTGTCCATTTTCCGTATCCTTTCTTATTCGCTTACTTTAACTCCTCTAAAATCGAGCTTCCAATTGTTCCTTCCGGCATAGAAAGTCCAAAGTTATCTGTGATAGTAGCGCCAATAATCGCAAAAGTAGAGGCTTCCTTTAATTTCTTTGGTTCTTTCATGGATGACGAATATGCAAGAAACGGAACCTTTTCTCTCGTATGATCTGTTCCGGTATATGTCGGATCGTTGCCGTGGTCCGCCGTTATGATGAGCAGATCATCCTCTTTTAAAACTTCAAGCAACTCTCCCAGTTTCACATCAAAACGCTCAAGTTCCTGTGCATAACCCGTGACATTTCTCCGGTGTCCCCACAGTGCATCAAAGTCAACGAGATTTACAAAGCAAAGTCCGGTAAAGTCTCTCTGTGCAATTTCTATCGTCTGTTCCATTCCGTAAACCGAACTCTTTGACCTATTCGATTCTGTGATTCCCTCTCCGTCAAAAATGTCATAGATCTTTCCGACGGATATCACATCGTACCCGGCATCTTTCAGCACATTCAAAGCGGTTCGGCCAAATGGCTTGAGCGCATAATCGTGACGGTTGCTCGTCCGTTTAAATTCGCCCTTCTTCTTTCCCACATAAGGGCGTGCAATCACACGTCCGACTTTCCACTCATCTTTCATCGTAATTTTCCTGGCGATCTCACAGCAACGATACAGTTCATCGAGCCCAAACGTTTCCTCATTGCCACAGATCTGCAATACAGAGTCCGCAGAAGTATAGACAATCATATGTCCTGTCGCAATCTCTTCTTCTCCAAGTTCATCAAGGATCACTGTACCGCTGGCACTCTTGTTTCCGATTACCTTGTGTCCCGTGCGTTTTTCGAGTTCCTCGATCAGTTCCTTCGGGAATCCATGCTCGGTAAAAGTCAAAAACGGTTTCGTAATATGAAGTCCCATCATCTCCCAGTGTCCGGTCATTGTATCTTTGCCGTTGCTCGCCTCGTTCAAACGCGTATAATATGCTTTCGGCGTCTCGACCGGTGCAATATTTTTTAAAGGCTTCATGTTTGCAATACCAAGTTTCTGCAGATTTGGAATATGCAGATTTCCTACGGATTCTGCAATATGTCCCAAAGTATCGGTTCCTGCATCTCCAAATGCAGCAGCATCCACCGCATCGCCTGCGCCAAGAGAATCAATCACAATTGTAAAAACACGTTTATATTTTTTATAATCCATATATTTCACCTTCTCCTTTTACTTTCCTGTCTTCTCCTGATCTTCGCGGATCAATGTCCGCAGTGCCTCCACAGCGATTGAAATTGCAGCTTCTGTATCATGAACAATCGGGTTATCCATTCCACGCGCATTCCGCTCCTGATTTCCCATTACCAGTAAATCAGTTCCGCAGCGCACACCCAGATGTGCTGCCACAATAAACAGCGCCGCCGATTCCATCTCCGATGCCTTGCATCCCATACGTTTCCACGCTTCCCACTTATTGGTCAGTTCGTAGCTTACCGGCATCCGCTCCGGCTCATGCTGTCCGTAAAATGCATCTTTGCACTGTACCACTCCCGTGTGGTATGTGTATCCAAGCTTACGGCTGGCCGCCACCAATGCGTTGGTGGTATCTAAATCTGCAACCGCCGGATATTCGATTGGCGCATATTCCTTGCTTGTTCCTTCCATGCGCACCGCTCCGGTTGCAACAACAATATCGCCGCCTTTTACATCAAGATCAATGCCACCGCAGGTTCCGACACGGATAAAGGTGTCCGCCCCGCACAGTACCAGTTCTTCCATTGCAATCGATGCAGACGGACCTCCGATTCCTGTGGAAGTCACACTGACTTTGACTCCGTCAAGTTCTCCGGTATATGTCACAAATTCCCGGCTGTCTGCCACAAGATGTGCATTGTCAAAATGCTCCGCAATCTTTGCACAGCGCTTAGGATCCCCCGGCAAAATTACATAACGTCCCACATCTCCCGGACGTATCTGCAAATGATACTGTAAATCTTTTTCCCCCGAATAATTCTGCATCGCTTTTCCCTCTCTTTCACAAATGATCTGATATGCTATTCCCATGCACTTCGAAATAGTCGCTCTATGAGAAAAGTATACCACATCTACCTGCAAAGCAGTCCATTTTTTGTTACAATAACAGTTAATTTTATTATGCATTTCTTCGATATATATGTTACAATATGTATAAATGTTTAAATTAATATCTGGAGGCTTTCTTTATGAAACGTATAAAAAAATATCTCTTTCTATTACTTACGGCAATCCTGCTTTTTGCGCAGCCGATGCCTCAGGTACAGGCCTTTACGACAACTGCCGCAACCGGACAGGTCAAATTAAATAAAAAATCTTTAACGATTGCCTATACCAAGACAGCCAAATTAAAACTGAAAAATGCACCTGCAAAGGTTGCCTGGTATTCAAGCAACACAAAGATTGCATACTGCGATGCCGGAACCGTCGAAGCCCGTTCCGTAGGCAAAGTAAAGATCACTGCAAAATGCAGAGGTATATCCTATACCTGTACCGTCACGGTTACTTCCGGAGAAAATGCCGGTTTAACTGAAAACGGGCGTTATACAAGCAAAAATAAAGTTGCTGCTTACATCCGCAGATATGGGAAACTTCCTTCCAATTTCATCACTAAATCAGAAGCTTCTGAACTTGGATGGAATGGCGGATCATTGTTGAAATATTCCAAATATGCCTGCATTGGCGGTAACATCTATCACGATTATGAAGGAGTTCTTCCAAAAGCTGCCGGCAGAAAATATTATGAATGTGACATTGATACGATGGGTGCTTTAAGCCGCGGTGCCAAAAGAATTATCTACTCGAATGATGGACTGATCTATTATACCGACAACCATTACAATCATTTTAAGCAGTTGTAAATTCCAAAAAAGTACATAAAAATACCGTAACTTCTTATTTTTCAGAGGTTACGGTATTTTTTAATTTAGATATTACAATTTTTTATAATCTTTCTGGCTCCTGCTTTGTCAATCATCACAATGCCTTTTTATAAATCTCAGCGATTTCCTCCTGTGAGAATACCACTGGATTATTTGCAATGCTATGTGCAGAAACTTTCATGCAGTTCTCTGCCATCCATGGAATGTCTTTCTCTTCAATTCCCAGATCAGACAATGTACAGGTAAGCTCGATATCCTCCAACAGTTCACGCACTTTTCCTGCCAGATCCTCCGCCTTTTCTCCACCAAACAATTTTGCAAGTTTTGCGAACTTCTCCGGCGCCCCCTGATAAGAATCTTCAATAATCGTTGGCGTCAGGGCCGCAAGTCCCTTTCCATGTACGACATCTTTCAATCCGCTTGCCGGATGCTCCATACCATGTGCCAAAGTAACTCCGGTGGTATTGATCACCATGCCGCCGATCGTACTTGCCAGTGTGATTTTCTCCCAGCTGTCTTTGCTTCCGGTTCCTTTGTATACATCTACCAGATTGTGGGCAATCAGATCCACAGCATAAAGGCTTAATGCGTCCGTGAACGGCTGCGCAATCTTTGATGTATATGATTCCATGTTGTGACACAATGCATCAAAACCTACGGATGCCAGTACATGCTTTGGCATCGTCATCATACACTCCGGATCCACGATGGACACTTTTGCTACGATTGCATTACAGCGAAGTGATTTCTTGTCTCCATTGTCCGGATTGGTCAATACTGCAATACCATTTCCTTCCGATCCGGTACCACAGGTTGTCGGAATCAGAATAATCGGGAGTGCTGTATCGCTGGCTTTTTTGCCAAAAATGTAATCACTCACATCGCCGTCATTCACTGCGAGGAATGCAATTGCCTTGGCACAATCCATAATGCTTCCGCCACCGATGGCCACAACGACATCACAACCATTATCTTTTGCAAATGCGGCACCTTCCGCTGCCGTCGTGGTCAGCGGATTCTGCGCAACTTTATCAAACAGAACCGAATCGATTCCTTCTGCTTTGAGACTGTCTTTTACCTTGTCATAAAGTCCTGACTTTTTTGCACTGCTATGTCCTGTGACAATCAATGCTTTCTTTCCATATGGTTTTGTCAGTTCTCCTGCTTTTGCTACTTTTCCGGAACCAAATTCAATATTTACCGGAAGAAAATACTTAAATGCAATATCACTCATTTTATCCCTCCATAGCAGTTACTACTGCTTTTTCAAAAATATCCAATCCTGCTGCAAGCTGCTCATCTGTAATTACCAGAGGTGCAAGGAAACGGATAACATTATTATACGCTCCTGCGCCCTCTACAAGCAAGCCATTTTTTGCACACTCATTGATCACTGTTGCTGTAAGCTCCGGTGCCGGCTCCTTCGTCTCTTTATCTTTTACAAACTCAATACCGATCATTCCGCCAAGTCCACGGACATCTCCAACACAGTTATACTTTTCTTTCATAGCCAGATAACGCTCGGTCACTTTCTTTCCGATCTCACAGGAACGCTCTGCCAGATGGTCTCTCTCCATAATCTCGATGGTTTTTAACGCTGCCGCACAGGCCAGTGGGTTACCACAGAATGTTCCACCGATGGTTCCCGGTGCAGCTGCCTCCATGATTTCTTTTCTTGCAACGATTGCGGAAAGCGGAACTCCGGCTGCAATGGATTTTGCTGTAGCAATAATATCCGGCTGTACGCCTGCCTCTTCCCAGTACATGCTCGCAAACATCCGTCCGGTTCTGCAGAATCCACTCTGTACCTCATCTGCAATAAGAAGAATGCCATTATCATCGCAAAGCCTGCGCACTGCCTTTACCCACTCGATTGGTGCCGGGATAAATCCTCCCTCACCCTGCAATGGCTCAACAACGATTGCTGCAATGGTATCGGCTGCCGCACACTGCTCAAAGACATCGGTCAGCGATTTCATATAGTAATCCAAAGCAGCATCCTGTGGCATTCCTTCCGGATTTCTATAATAGTATGGGAACTGTGCACGGAACACACCATTTGCAAGCTCGCCCATTCCCTTTGCATATGCTTTCTTAGATGTCATTGCCATGGTGTAATGGGTTCTTCCATGGAATGCTCCGGAAAATACGATAATATTTGGCCGTTTCGTGAAACTCTTTGCAATCTTAACTGCATTCTCATCTGCCTCTGCACCGCTGTTTGCGAAATATGCTTTTTTCTCGGTTCCCTTTACAGGAGCAATGCTGCAAAGTTTTTCTGCAAGTGATACATAGCCCTCATGGGTCACAACATTGAACATTCCATGGAAATATTTATCCGCCTGTGCTTTAACTGCCTCTACAACCTCTGGCTGTGAGAATCCAATGTTCAATACGCCGACACCACCGATCCAATCAAGGAATTTGTTTCCATCGACATCCTCAATCATTGCTCCCTCCCCGCGATCGATTACAACAGGATAACCGCAGCGGATTGCGGATGGTACTACATTTTCTCTTCTTTTAATAATTTCTGTGGCCTTAGGTCCTGGTAATGTATCTGTAATAATTTTTGGTAAGTCTGTTCTTAACATTTATTCGTCCTCCCTGTCGTTCTGTGTTTTCGTTGCATATATAATTGCACAATTGTTGTGCGGTTTCCATAGGTCTGCGGCACAAAATACATGGTGTTCTTTGTGCTGCCAGCACAGTTCTTTCTTGACAACAGCCATTTTTTCTTTCATACTCATGTTGTGTGCCAGAACTTCTACCGGCTGCGTCAGGCATGGCAGGGGCGGACGCAGCCGGTAGAAGTTCAAACATACAACATGAAATCGAAAGGAACTAAAAAATGGCTGTTTTCTTAAAAGAACTGTATCAAGCTACCAAAGACCTGTATCATCTGCATCTTTTGGCGGGCGCAGACGATCTGGACCACACAATCAACTGGGTATATATCTCCGAAGATATCACCACCTCCACCTTTTTAAATGGTGGTGAACTCATTATCACTACAGGTGTCACTTCCTCCGAAGACAAAGACTGGCTCAAGAAGTTTATTATAGAATTAATATCGCACAAAACAAGTGGTCTTATCATAAATACAGGAAAATACATCTTCGAAGATGATATCTCCGAGGAAATTTTGCGACTTTGTCATGAGCATCATTTTCCACTTTTTACGATGCCGTGGGAAACGAAAATTTTTGATATTACGCACAATTACTACAATCGCATTTTTGAAGATGTGCGAAACAACGATAAACTGACCGCAACTTTTGAAACAATTCTGTTCGAAGACCAAGTGTCCGAAAATGCTCTTTCCATTCTTACCGATGCCGGATTTATGGAAGACAATCTGCAAGTTCTATATATTGATACAACACTTTCACAGAGTGCCTTGCGCCTTTTACACAGCGCATGCAAACGTTTCGGCAACTACCACATCTGCGCAGGAAAGGAAAGCACGATTGTGATTTTCTGTACCTCCATGCAGACTTCGACCGCCTGCCTGCAGATTCCAGCCTCTTTGCATGCACATTTTCCGGACCTGGAATTCCACAGTGGCTGTGGCAATCTGTGCACGGACATAAAAAAACTGCGCACAGCTTACCTGCACGCAGTTTCCGCAGCACAAATGGCTGCATGTTCCAATGAACGCTTTTTCCATTATAATGATTTTGGATTTTATAAACTCCTGCTCGAAATTCAAGATACCGGTCTGATGAAGAACTACATCCGCGAATACCTTGGCACAGTCATGGATTATGATCAAAAGCACCATACGATGTTAACAGAAACATTGCATAAATACCTGCTATACGGGGGCAGTATACAATTAGTTGCACAGCATATGTTCTGTCACCGGAATACGATCAATTACCGCTTACGCATCTTAAAAGATGACCTTGGCTATTCGCTGGACGATGTCCAAACCCGCTTTGTCCTGCTGTCAGCGTATCAGCTCCACACCTTCTGTCAGCAGATTTTAAAGTTCTAATGAGCATGCATCAATTTCACGCAGTTCTTCTTCCGTGAAATCTGCACTTCCAAGAACTTTGAGGTTTTCAAGAATTTGCTGCGGGCGGGAAGCTCCAATTAGTACGGATGTAACAACACCATCGCGAATTACCCATTTCAAGGCCATCTGTGCCAGGCTTTCTCCTCTGGCTGCTGCAATAGCATTCAACCGGCGGATGCTTGCCAGCCGTTCCTCGCTGAACTGATCCGCATGAAGGAAACGTCCGTCCGTATTCACACGGCTATCCTTTGGAATCCCGTTTAAATAGCGGTCCGTGAGCATTCCCTGCGCCAACGGGCTATAAGAAATGATTCCTTTCTTCTGTTCGGCTGTTGCCTGCTTCAATCCGTTGCGCTCAATAGTACGGTTGAATATATTATAAGAATTCTGATTGATTACGAACGGGCAATGAAATTCTTCCAGTATCGCCGCCGCACGTTTCATCGTCTCTCCATCATAATTTGACAATCCCACATACAACGCTTTTCCGCTTTTTACAATCTGGTCCAATGCTCCCATCGTTTCCTCAAGCGGTGTCTCCGGATCCATGCGGTGATGATAGAAAATATCCACATAATCCAATCCCAGACGTTTCAGGCTCTGATCCAGACTTGCAATTAGATACTTGCGGCTTCCCCAGTCCCCATAAGGTCCCGGCCACATATCAAATCCGGCTTTCGTGCTGATAATCAGTTCATCCCTGTATGCGCCAAATTCTTCTCGAAGAATTTTTCCAAGATTTGCCTCTGCACTTCCCGGCTGTGGTCCATAATTGTTCGCCAGATCAAAATGTGTAATCCCATGATCAAACGCGGTAAAGCACATCTGCTTCATATTCTCATAGACACCGGTATCTCCAAAATTGTGCCAGAATCCCAAAGAAACTTCCGGCAACTGTAATCCGCTGGCTCCGCAGCGGTGATATTTCATTGTCTCATAACGTGACTGATTTGCCTGATACATAAACATACTCCTTTCATGCAATAATTAAATTTTATTTTATAAAAAATTTATCATAAATACCGAATCCAAAGATAAACAAAATGATCAGTGGCAAAATATAGGTGATGTATCCACGCATCCAGTTTTGTATCTTCAGGCCTTTTCCGGTATTAGCTTCCTTCGTATAATTGTTCCATCCCCAGCCATATTTGCTGGTGCAAAAAAGCAGGTATACCAAAGACCCCAGTGGAAGGAACAGGTTGCTGACCAGAAAATCTTCCAGATCCAGAACCGTTCCACCAAAGACATTTAAACCGCTCCACTGCCACAAATTGTATCCAAGCACACATGGAAGTGACAATACCATGATCAGAATCAAATTTACGGCACAGGACTTTCCTCTGCTGCATCCGGTCAGTTCCATTCCACAGGAAATGATATTCTCAAATACGGCCAGAATTGTCGAAAAAGCTGCAAAGAACATAAACAGGAAAAACAGGCTTCCCCACAATCTTCCCAATGGAATATGATTAAAAATATTTGGCAAAGTAATAAAAATCAGGCTTGGTCCGGATGTCTGATCTACATGGAAGGTAAAACATGCCGGAAAAATAATCAGACCTGCCGTAATCGCTACAAATGTATCAAGCACAGCTATATTTAAAGATTCTCCCAGCAACGAGCGCTCCTTGCCAATATAACTTCCAAATATCGCCATCGCTCCAATACCCAGACTCAATGTGAAAAATGCCTGATTCATAGCTGCTGTGATTGTTTTCACAATTCCGATTTCTTTCATGCGTGCAAAATCCGGAAGCAGATAAAAGGACAGACCTTCTTTTGCGCCATCCATAAAGAAACTGTTGATGGCAAGCACTATCATAATGCAAAGCAACGCGGTCATCATTACCTTTGTCACCTTCTCAAGCCCATTCTGCAGACCTCGCGAACACACAAACACGCCTGCGCATACCACAACAATCATCCAGAATCCCATGATCTGTGGCTTTCCTAACATCTCCGTAAACTGATCCGATACGCCCTGTGCATCCAGTCCCTCGAACTGTCCTCTCACACTGAGATAAAAATAATGAAGCATCCAGCCGGTTACTGTGGTATAAAACATCATCAGCAGATAACATCCGATCAATGTTATATAACCATGGATATGCCATTTCTGTCCCGGCTTTTCCAATGCCTGATATGCCTTAACCGGACTCTTCTGGCTGGCACGCCCTACCGCAAACTCCATGGTCATGATTGGAAGTCCCAAAAGCAACAGAAACAGGAGATAAAACAGCACAAATGCGCCACCACCTCCCTGGCCTGCTGCGTATGGAAATTTCCACACATTTCCTATTCCGATGGCACATCCTGATGAAAGCAGGATAAATCCTAATCGTGATTTAAGTTTTTCTCTTTCGTTCATACAATAAAATCCCCTCTCGTTTGATCAACTACTATCAAGTTTATTGGCATCATGAAAAAAATAGTACGTGATTCAGAAGAAAATCTCCATGTATCAATCACGGAAGATTTCCGCTATTTCGTGTGCAATTTCTATACAGAAGCCGTAGCCGGGATGCTCATTAATCTGTTCCAGCATCCAGACATCTGTGAGTGCGCCAAAACCTATGAATATTTTTCTGTCATACTGCATAATTCACTTCCGGCTGTATTGCTGTCACAGGGAAATCCTTCTTTAAATTAAAGTCTTACCTTTCTTTCAATAACAGACAGACTGCTTCCACATGTCTCGTAAAAGGAAACATATCATATGGGGAACATTCTTTCATCCGATATCCATGCTTTGTCAGATACTTCAGATCCCTTGCCAATGTATCCGGTCCACAGGATACATAGACCACTTTTTCCGGTGCCAGCTGAACGACTGAAGACAAAAATGCCTCATCACTTCCGGTACGCGGCGGATCCATGATGACGACATCCGCTTTCTGTCCATTTCGCGCCATCTCCACCATAAACTTTCCGGCATCTTCATTATAAAAAGTAACATTATGAATATTGTTTCGTTTGGCATTGGTGATTGCATCTTTGACTGCATCACGGTTCAGCTCCACTCCAATTACCTTCTTTGCCTTACTGCTGGCAATCAGTCCAATCGTTCCGGTTCCGCAATATGCATCAATCACCGTTTCTTTCCCTGTCAGTTTTGCGCAGGAAATGGCTTTCTTATACAGACGCTCTGTCTGCTGCGGATTTACCTGATAAAAGGAGGTCGGTGAAATGCGGAATGTACAGCCACATAATTCGTCCTCAATAAATCCTTTTCCGTAAATTGTAATGTTACGCTCTCCCAAAACCATGCTTGTCTTTCGATCATTGACATTGATGACAACCGTGCTGATTTCCGGGAATTTCTTTCGCAGTGCCTTTACAAAATTATTTTTAGATGGAAGGATTGGTGACACGAGCACCAGAACCACCATGATCTGTCCACTATGGTACCCTTTGCGCACAAGCACATGACGTAACAATCCATAACCGGTATCCTCATCATACGCACGAATACGGAACGAACGCATCATATTTTTGATTTCGCGAATGATTGCATCCGCCTGCTCATCCTCAATCTGGCACTGCTCCACATCCACAACATCATGCGAATGTTTCTCATACACTCCAGCCACAATATGTCCGCGTTTGGTGCAGGAAAAAGCAGCCTGTACTTTATGACGGTAATGGTACGGATTGTCCATTCCTACAATCGGATTTATCTTTCCAAACGGTTCCATGAGCTTTCGCATATAACTTTGCTTTTTTTCCAGCTGCTTTTTATAAGAAAAGCCCTGATAATCGCAGCCCCCACACTTCTTTGCATATGGGCAGTGTTCAGAAGACTTTTCTTTTTCCCCTGCCTGCAGTTTACGCTTGTCTGTATTTTTTAAATTGGTATGTTTCAACTCTTTTTTGAGATTTGAATTTTTGTTTATTTTCTCTTCCATTTTAATGCCTTCCGAATTTTTCATTGAATGTAACTATTCTGCCTCTTGGATTAGATACCATCGATTTATTATAACATCATTACCGCTAAAGAAAAAGGACATATGCAGTGCATACGTCCTTTCGGTTGGAAACTCCTCAATTTCCAACACAATTATCTAATTAACCATCAACTAACTAGTTGTTATCGCCGGTATTCTCGGTGCCTTCCGTCGGCTCTTCTGTTTCCGCTTTCACATCCGGATCTGCATAAGTGATCTCGTTGGAAGAACGGAAGATCGTATCATTCGAACCAAGCTGACATACTTTGACAGTATCACCATCCTCGATATCATCCTTACTGATTACAAGACAATCCGCAGAACTGAAAATGGTGTTCACTTTCTTGTCATTTACATACACACGGCTCCATTTCGTAAAGTTCTTTCCGCGAATAATAACTTCGGAATCTCCGATGGAATTGGTCGCACTGTTTACAACTACATCATCAACACCCATTACAATATCACTTGCAGGATATTTGTCCTGGCCATCGTAGCAGTAACGATCCCCGTAAAGAATATCATACTGTAAATTCTCAAGACCATCCTGATATGTTGTCGAATCACTCTGTGTCTGGTGATAAGAAAGGATTGTTCCTTCGTGAATACCTACAGAATTTGTAATACTTGCCATAAGCTGGTAGGCATATAAATCGGCATCCTGTTTCTTAAGCCCCATATTATTCCAGGTAACATATTTTGTCTTGTAAATATCCCCGGATTTCATATCATCATCAGTAAGTCCCATGGTTGGAAGGTGATCGCCGAAGAATACAATAACCGTATCTTCATCACGTTTGCTTACTTTCTTGATGAGATCATTCATAAAGGTATCAACCTCATTTAACTGGTTGATGTAATAGGTCCACTGATTTAATGATTCCTCATCATCAGCACCGGAAGCTACATACTTCGGATCATTGATCACTGGTGTCGTTGGATAATCACCGTGAGTACCAACTGTAATGGTATACGTAAAGTCTGGCTGATTTGGAGTGGAATCCAAAGTCTTCATAGTCTCATTTACCAGAATATCATCCGTTGCCCAGTTGCCGTTTGGCGTATAAGTCTGGATGTTCATAAGCTCTTTGCTGGTGAAAGTATCATACCCCATCATCGAAAATGCATTTACACGACTATAGAAGTTTCCGCCATTGTTATGTACTGCATGTGTTCCATATCCGATCGTAGCCAAATCAGATGCAGTGCTCTCACAATCCGTCTTCTTTAAAATTGTTTTATAAGGATATTCACCAGTACCAAAATATTTCATGCTCATTCCTGTAAGTACTTCAAACTCTGTGTTTGCTGTACCTGCACCAACAACTGGAACTGTCAGATATCCGCTTGTATATTTCTTCTCAAGTTTATGGAACGTTGGAATCGGATCCTCATTGTAATTTAAAAACTTAATCTCATCCGGATCACAGAAAGACTCTAACAGAACACAGATAATATTTGGAGCATTCTTTGAGGTAACCGTTGTCTCTTTCTTGTCGGCCGCAACCTGTTCCTCAATTCCATCAATATGCTGCTCATTGTAAGTATCCGGTTTTTTCATTCCGCGGTCTATAACGCTGGAAGAGAATCCATAAATAAATCCATAATTTTCATAACCCTGTGCAATGTTAGAGAAATAACTTGCTACAACATTGGTCTTCTGGGCTGCGGACGTTGTAATCGGCAGGCCAATAAAGAGAACGGATACGATAGAAGCTAATACTATCACTTTATGGATTTTTCCCTGAAAACGTGGTCCTTTGATAAAGAGCACGATGCAGAATAATGCGAACAATCCAAGGCCAATCACAACGATTGTTGCTTCTTCTGCCGTAAAATAGTTCGTATTGTTCATCGCAAGTAAGTCCGGAATACATTTCAAATCAGTAAATCCAAACGGTGTTACACGGTTTGAAAGAATGCATCCATTAATAATACCAAGTATAATCCAGAATCCGCTTATAATAATTCGAATAAAAGCACGTCTCCGGAACATATATGCAAAACACAACGATGCAAAAACAATAAGTGCATTATATAAGAAAGCAAACGTGTGTCCCGCAACGAAACTGCATGCCGATAAAAAATCTCTTCTTGAAATAACTTCCACAATAAATACCAAAGCACAGGAAATCAGTGCATGAAATAAAAGGGAATATTTATTTAAAAATGCAATTCTTCGCATGTATGCTTCGGAATGTTCTTTTTCAACTTTGGTAAAAAGCTTTGTTTTAATATTACTTAGAAATTTCTTCATATTTACCTCCTCTTTACTCAAGCAATAGATTACTCAAAAAGTGTCATAAAAGCAAGAGGTAAAATTTATAAAAAAACCCCAACAAAGTTGGGGTTTTGATGCAATATGAATAAATCGTGAACAAAAAATGTCCTATTTATTGGAACGTCTCCAGATGTGCATTTTTTCAGCCTCTGCAATCAGTTCATCACGGAAGTCCGGATGTGCAATAGAAATGAGGGCTTCTGCCTTCTGCCAGCTGGATAATCCCTTGACATTTACCATACCATATTCAGTTACCACATAGTGTGTATTCGCACGGGTATCCGTTACCACAGAACCTTCTGCAAGTGTCGGACGAATTCTCGAATGTGATACGCCCTGCTTATCTGTAAATGTAGAAGAACAGCAGATAAAGCTCTTACCACCATTGGAAAGATAAGCACCAAGTACGAAGTCTAACTGTCCGCCTGCACCACTGATGTGCTTAATTCCGGAAGACTCAGAACTTACCTGACCAAATAAGTCGATATCAACACAGTTGTTGATGGAAATAAAATTATCCAATGCAGCAATTGAACGAATGTCATTTGTATAACTTACAGGAGCACTCATCAACTCCGGATTTTCATCCAGGTAATCGTACATCTTCTTGGTTCCGGCACCGAAACCATATACCTGACGGAAACGGTCGATGTTCTTGTGAGCACCTGTAATTTTTCCAGCCTTGGCAATATCAACAAATGCATCTACGTACATCTCTGTATGTACACCAAGATCTTTCAGATCAGACTCAGCGATCAGAGAACCTACTGCATTTGGCATTCCACCGATACCAAGCTGTAAGCAGGCACCGTTTGGAATCTGATCAACGATGAGACGAGCTACTTTCTGATCAATCTCTGTAGCAGGACCGCCTGCACCAAGTTCACCGATTGGCGGATTCTCGCCTTCCACGATTGCATTGACTTTGGAAATATGGATTCCGTTCTCTGTTCCGCCTAAGCAACGCGGCATGTTCTCATTAACTTCAACGATGATATGCTTTGCTGTCTCACACATTGCGCCGAGATGAGAAGCACTTGGTCCAAAGTTAAAGTATCCATGCTTGTCCATCGGAGCTACCTGGAACATTGCAACATCATCCGGGCAATCCAGTTCACGATAATAGCGTGGAAGCTCTGAATAACGGATCGGCGCATAGTAAGCACATCCGCGGTTGATCAGCTTACGCTCATATCCGCCCATATGCCAGGAGTTCCATGTAAAATGTTCGCCTGCATCCTCTCTTTCAAAAACTGCAAGTGGTTTTAAGAGAATTCCACCGCGCAGGTTGATATCCTTCAATTCATCGGTACGTTTTGCCAGTGCTTTGTCCAAAGCATCAACTGTATTGGTACACCATCCATAATCTACCCAGTCACCGGACTTGATGACTTTTACTGCTTCGTCAGCAGATGTAAGTTTCTGTCTGTACTCTTCTGAAAAATCCATTGTAATAAGACCTCCTAGTTTAGTTTGAAGTGAAGTTGAAGCAACTTCGTTAATTTATTAACATTATTATAGCATTTATGAAATGGGAAAACAATGGTGATAGCTGGAAATCATGGAAAGTCTATGGTAAACTTGTGAAAGATCATATACTTACAAAACACACTATAAAGAAAAGTGATAAGGAAAATATTATGGAAAATCATACAATTGTAACATTAAAAAAAGGTGAAGGCCGCACAATAAAAGCAGGTGGTGCATGGATTTTCGACAACGAAATCGACACGATTACAGGTACTTTCAAAAATGGTGACGTGGTAAATGTCCATGATTTTGACGGATATCCGATGGGAAAAGGCTTTATTAACCAGAATTCCAAAATCCGTATCCGCATGATGACCCGGCATGCAGATCAGGATATTGATACAGAATTCCTTCGCATGCGTGTGCAGAATGCGTGGAATTATCGAAAAACAACCGTCGATACTTCTTCCTGCCGCGTTGTTTTCGGTGAAGCAGATTTCCTGCCGGGACTTGTCATAGACAAGTACGAAGATGTGCTGGTTGTTGAATGTCTGGCCCTTGGAATGGAGCAGTTCAAAGAAACTATCGTTTCATTATTAAAAGAGGTTCTTTCCGAAGATGGTATTTCCATCCGTGGTGTCTACGAACGAAGCGATGCAAATGAACGCAAGAAAGAAGGGCTCGCAAAGGTCAAAGGCTTTATCGGCGAAGAATTTGATACCAATGTGGAAATTGTCGAGAATGGCGTTCACTATATGGTTGATGTGGTCAATGGGCAGAAGACCGGCTTTTTCTTAGATCAAAAGTACAATCGTCTCGCGATGCAGCGCATCTGCAAAGGCAAAAAAGTGTTGGACTGCTTTACGCATATGGGAACCTTTGCGCTCAATGCGGGAATCGCGGGTGCAACAGAGGTAACCGGACTTGACATTTCCGAATATGCCGTACAGCAGGCCGAGGCGAATGCGAAGTTGAATCATCTGGAGGACACCGTGCATTTTCGCTGCGCAAATGTGCTCGATGAACTTCCGAAACTTGCGGCTGCGGGCGAAAAGTATGATGTGGTGATCCTCGACCCACCTGCATTTACGAAGTCCAAGGAAGCTACCAAAAACGCCATCAAGGGATATCGTGAAATTAACATGAAAGGTCTCAAACTCGTCAAAGATGGTGGCTATCTGGCAACCTGCTCCTGCTCTCACTTTATGACGCAGGAACTGCTGGCAAAAACGGTAAAGGAAGCGGCAAAGGCAGCACATAAGAGAATCCGCCAGGTGGAATTCCGCACACAGGCACCGGATCACCCGATTCTGTGGGCAAACTCTTCCAATGTGCCGGAATCATATTATCTTAAGTTCTTTATCTTCCAGGTTGTTGAGGAAAAATAGCATTTTAATGCAAATTCACGATCCTGCGCAAACTGTGCCGTATTATATAGAATCAGTACGTCTGTCGGACAAAACGTATCAAGGATTGCCTGACAACCGATATTAAGCTGTCTGAGATCTACAACAATTACTTTCTCATAATCCTCTGCCAGAAACGGAATCATGCAGTTTGCAAAGGAATCTTTGATCACAAGAAGCGTTTTTCCATTTTTCTCACCTCCGGTAATCTCGATAATTGCCTGATTGCCACCTGTAAAATAACTATACTCGTCACTGGTTTTCAGATAGGATGGAGCAAAAAGCGTTGTAAGCTTCGTCTCTCCCATATTATAAACAACGTCAAGGTCCATCTTGGGCTCATATGCCTCAATCACATCCTTTGCTGATGCCTGATTGACTTTTGCATACGTGGTACCGAGGAAATCATCGCTTACCGTAATAAAATCTTTCTTTTCATCTGCCCGCTTCTCATCCATCCCCGAAGCCTTAAGAAAAGACTGATATCCATACCACGCGCCAAGCGTTGTCCAATGATGATCTGTCCGGTAATAGATGTCTTCCTCCCGATGAGAACAAAGCGTCTCCTGCACCGGGACAACAACTGAATCCGCAAGATTTCCAAGTTGTTCATTCAATGAATCGTACATCTTCTGCTCATCGTAAGTTGACGCACAAAACGGAAGCTTCTGCTGAAGCGTCCAGGTTTTCGTCGGAACAAGCATCACATGTACCGAATAATCATCTGCAATGTTTTTGACAAGCTCTACAAGCGACTTTATATTCTTTCGCTCCTGTTTCGTCTCAAACTCTGCATCCGTATGGTGCTCCAGCAGATAATCATCCTTTCCAAAATAAACTCCATTACTGACAGACTTTCCCATAAGACGTGATGCGTCGGTCTGCAACTGCACCCACATATCTCTTCCTGGAAACTGATCGCTTAGATATGTCTCATACTTTTCCTGAAAAGTTCCCTTTCGGATTGCCTCAGCACTCATTTTCGGTCTTGTCTGAAGTTCACGTTTTTCTGCGGACGAATAAGTCTTATCCGCTGATGTAATCCCTTTCACGCATAAACCGAAAAGAATGCACGTAAAAACAATAACCGGTAATAGATAATTTAACTTTTTCATTCAATTCTCCTTATCAAAATGAGCATATTAAGCACTTTTCATGTATACTATCAAAATTTGTTCTGTCAACAGATTTTAGAATCTGAAATACAAAAACGGATTATATGTTCCGTTGACCAGATAGGCGATAGAAAGAAGTAGAATAACTGCCACATAAACACTCATACAAAGAGATGCACCAATCCCGTCCTTCTTCGTCACTTTTTTTGCCAGATACTTCGGCAAAGAAGTGCAGCCGATTGCCATAATGACCATAAGCAATGCATTACTTACAAGAAGATACAAACTCTCCTTATTAACCACTCCCGCGCCTGCCATACCAAGCATCGCTTTCATATACACGCGATGTCCGTGAATATCTTCCCAGGCAAAAAGCAGCCATCCGAAATAAACGACTACAAGTGCATAAATATGAGAAAACACACGAGGAATCTTATCCAGCAACTTCAAAAGCCACGTTTTCTCCATAATCAGGAAAAAGCAAAAATACAATCCCCATAATGTAAAATTGATTGTTGTACCATGCCACAATCCGGTCAGAAACCATACAATAAAAATATTTAAAAATGTGCGTGCATTTCCTTTTCGGCTTCCACCGAGTGGTATGTATACATATTCTTTAAACCAGTTTCCAAGCGAAATATGCCACCGTCTCCAGAACTCTGTAATACTTTTTGCTTCATAAGGATATTTGAAATTCTCCGGAATTTCAAACCCAAAGACTGCCATCAGCCCGATTGCCATGTCTGAATAACCGGAAAAATCAAAGTAGATCTGAAACATAAATGCAAGGATTCCAAGCCATGCCGAAACGGTTGTCATCTGCGAAACTTTATAATTTGCAATTGTCTGAAAAATTTCTCCTGCCTGATTTGCAAGCAATACTTTTTTCCCAAGACCGCATACAAAACGGAGCATACCATACCGAATGCTCTCTAAGTTAATGGTTCTCTCGCGAAGTTGTGTCGCAATATCCGAAAATCGCACGATTGGACCTGCAATCAGCTGCGGAAACAGCGATATATATGCGCCAAAATTAATTGGATTCTTCTCCGCCTTTGCCTTTCCCCGGTACACATCAATCGTATAAGACATTGACTGAAATGTGTAAAATGAGATTCCAATCGGCAGCACAAACTTTCCTGCATATTTAAATACCGCAAGAAGCGTCAGATTAATAACAACCGATAAACCTACAAAAACTTTTGCGGTATTGCGTTTGTCTCTTGCAACAAAGTACCCTGCCAGTCCGCCATTCACATAATCCACAACTGTAGAAAATATCATCAACCAGATATAGACAGGCTCTCCCCATGCGTAAAATGCCAGGCTGAACATGAAAAGGACAAGATTACGCCATGTATTTTTCATGCAGCCCGGCACCAAAAAATATACGATCAGAACCAATGGCAGAAAGCGGGTAAGAAACATAATACTGCTAAATACCATCTTTTACCTCTCATTTCACTTATTTATATAGCTTCTTGATTGCATTTACTGCTTTTTCATTCTGCTTTTTGTATGCTGCAATCACCTTTTCATCAGACTTTTGTTCCGTCTTACTATCAATACTTCCCAAAACAAAAAAGCAGACATAATTACCTTTTACATATACTTTTGATGCCTGCACTTTTAACTGATTTGCCGGATACTGATGCATATTTTCCATCAGATTCTTCTGATATTGCTTAAGTGCATTCTTAATCTTCTTTTTGGAATCTACACTCTTCGCTTTCACGATTACAAGTTCATCCGCATTCACGCTGATCATCGGAAGTTCTGCGACCACACCAGAATACCATTCTTTTTTCAGTCCATAGCGGGCATTTACTTCATCTTTACTCAGCTTGCTATTCGGTATATAGTCTTTGCCATATGCATCCTTTACTGCATTATATACTTTGTTTAAGTTTGGTGTTTTCTTTTTCTTGCTTGTCTTCTTTGTTGCAGCCTCAACAGTAACCGGCTCTGAAAATGGAACAACAACGGAAGCAGCTTCCACAACACATAAACATGCGATTAGCATCGCAATTAATTTCTTCTTCATAAACATCTTTCTCCTTTGTACCTATTACTATTTTTCATTTTAGTATTCATTCAATCACTGTATCATAGATTTATAGAAATAGCACGCATATTTTTCTTGAAATGTAAGAAAAAAACATGTCTAAGAATAAAAGCAGTCATTATGGTAATGGTTATGTTACTTTTACCGATAAATACAATTTCACTGCCAGCAGAAAATATTTATGCATCCTCAATTGTGAAAATAACAAAATCTTCACAAGTTATTATGGAACATGAAGGTGTATGTAACAGCTATGCTCTTGCATTTTATACTATGGCAACCGCGGAAGGAATACCATGCAGAGTCATATCAGTCACACCTTATTTCAGTTACAGAAAAATAAGGAAATTCGCAATTGACTAACCGCGTATAAACTTCCTATAATAGAGCCAATATATAAATGAAGTGCAGGCATTTTTGTAGAGGGAGGGATTACTATGCAGGCATTGTCAAAAGCTAAGAGTGGGGAAAGTTATACAATCAAATGGTTACTCGGATTACCGGAGGTCGTAGAATTTCTGCACCGTCATCATGTGGAAGAAGGCGGAAGCATCCGGATTATTCAGAAGCTTCAGACCGGAATGATCGTAGGTGTGCAGGGCGAACGATTTGCTCTGGGCAATGAAATTGCGGATCGAATTCAGGTATAAAACAAAAGGGCATTGACTTTATCGAAATGATAGAGGCAATGCCTTTTCCTTTTAAATATTTTTCAACACATCCACTGCATCATCCAGATACGAATTCTCCATCTGGTAAAACTCGCCCGCATCTGCATGCTGCGCATATTCCGGATCAAGTGGCAACTTTCCAAGAACCTTAGTTCCAAGTCCTGCTGCAACTTCATCGATATGACTTTCTCCAAACAGCTTAATCTGCTTGCCACAATCCGGGCATTTCAGATAACTAAAATTCTCAACCACTCCAAGTACCGGTATATGCATCATATTGGCCATATTAAACGCCTTTTTGACAATCATCTGAACCAACTCCTGTGGAGATGTCACAATGACGATTCCATCCACTGGAAGTGACTGGAATACCGTAAGCGGTACATCACCAGTTCCTGGTGGCATATCAACGAATAAATAGTCTACATCGCCCCAGACTGTCTCATTCCAGAACTGTTTTACTGCTCCGGCAATTACCGGGCCTCTCCATACAACCGGCGCTTCTTCATCTTCCATCAGAAGATTGATAGAAATGATCTTGATGCCTTCCTTTGTTTCGTAAGGATACATTCCTTTGTCATCACCGACCACCTGTCCATGTGCTCCAAACATCTTTGGAATGGATGGACCTGTGATATCCGCATCAAGGATTCCTACTTTATATCCGGCTTTTGCCATCTTGACTGCAAGAGACGCTGTCACAAATGACTTACCAACGCCTCCTTTTCCACTGACAACTCCAATGACATGCTTGACATCCGAATAAGCATTCATCGCTTCTAACATGCTCTGCGGATTCTGTTTGCTTGCACATCCTTCACAACTTTCTTTTGAGCAGGTTGCTGCCCCACTACAACTTGCATTTTCTGGCATGATTACACTGCCTCCTTTTCTATTTTGTCGTACATTACTGATACAGGCTACCAAATCGTGAGAAAGGATAGTACGTAAAATACGCTTTTCCAATAATCTCATCTTTTGTTACATATGTATTCTCCCAGTATCTGGCATCATACGAATCGTTTCGATTATCTCCTAAAACAAGATACGAATCTTCCGGCACCTCGAATGAAAATGGCCCGGTCGCACGCACCCAGTCTTCTTTGAGATAATCTTCTTCCAACGGTACGTCGGAATTATTTATGTAAATCTTGCCTTCCGTGATGGTAACTTTTTCACCTGGAAGTCCGATTACACGCTTCACATATTTCTGACTTTCATCATCCGGGAATTTAAAGATGACAATATCACCTCTCTCCGGCTCTGAAAATTTGTATGCAAGACGAAATCCAAACAGATCATCTCCCGGCTCGATGGTATTTTCCATGGAACCTGTCGGAACCGTTGCATTGATAATTACATAATTTTTTAAAACAAGTGCCAATACAAAAGCCGCCAAAAGTGTCATGCACCAGCTCAGGACTTCTTTCCATGCCGGACGTTTCTTTTTCTCCCTGGCATTTGATTGTGACACAGTAGTTTTCTGTGCCTCTTCCTTGCTTTCCTCCACATTTTCCTCGATTATACGCTCTTCCATCTTTTCCCTCATCTTGTCTGCTCTCCTGGCTCAAACCACCAGTTAATAAAATCATCTCTGTGAAACTCCAATGCAATCAGTCCTAATTCTGCCCGATCCCGGTTATCTAACACGGATGAAATATATTCATTTAATGAAACCACAAAATCATCTTCCAGGCACCACATTGCCTGTACCGTTGCAATATTTTTAGCATCATTCCACTCGTCAATAAAACAGCCTCCAAAATCAACGATTTTGTCCCATCGCTTCTGTGTGTTTATGATGCGTTGCTTAATATTTTCCTTAATTACAGCCATCATCCTATGCACTTTTGGATGATACTGCACTGGTGCGAGCATTTTTGCAAGCATGTGGTCTTCATTGATTATAATATCCAGAATTCCACTCTGATTATTCGTCACGTAACAGAATATTTCATCATAACCTAACTTCGGTGGTCGCAGATGATATGCATTCCGATATGCCACAACACTGCGTATCATATGGAAATCTGCCACCATCTCATCATATATAATCCCCGGACAATCACTTATAATATATCTTTGGGCTTTCCGATATGGTGCCATCATCTGACAAAAAATATCTCTGTTCTTTTCAAAAACAATCAGCTTATTTTCCTTTAAAAACCGCCGAAAATCCATCTGATAATTTCGTCGGTAATAGTCAAACAATCCCTTAGTAATAAATGCGATTCGAATTGCCTTCCCCTCAAAGCCGTGCACTATCGTTTCAATTGGCAGTTCCACTGTCTGACCTTTTAAGAATACATCAACTGTCACTGCTTTTGCAAGTAATTCCATCTCAGATTCGTATTCTGTTAAAACACTCTTCTGACCATCACTTAAATACAGATTCAGATTCAGAGGACTCTTATTAAAATACCTTACTATCTTTTGACCGATTTTTTCCCGCAACTGTTGAAATTTGTCATCTCTTACCAGACCTGTGCGATTCATAGGAATCGTTAGAAACCTCTTTTTCAGATGAAGCCGACAGGACATATACTGCACCCATTCCGGCTTCAATCCATTGCATTCGTCACCCTCTGCCACCAGAAAGTTTTGCTGGTACAATTTCGATTCCACTTTCATACGTTTATATTTACCATTGTACAGCCAGATAAATCCTTCCAGCTCCTCATCTGCAATGGGAATAGACACAATTCCTGCAATATCAGCAAGGGGGTTATCCAGAATTGGATTGGCACTTTTCAGAATCGTTTTCTTCTGGTCATACACAACTTCTATCGGAAATGGCGGATACATCAGATATCGAAGTACGGCATGCACCATCCCCCGGTGTGTCAGGCGCATGGCATACTGAGGCTTTAACACCAACGTGATTTTTGTTCCCGATGTTTCCCGATTCGATGTGATGTATTCAATCTCTTCCGTACCCTCTAGCCACTTTGCAGTGACCGCTTCGATTGCCTGCTGATCTGCAATATTCCATGCAGTATTTACACACTTATCTTTCTTTGCTTCAATCAGCATGGCACGGGAGACCGCAAAACTGGACAACATTCCCATTCCAAACTGTGAAACCGGTTCATAATCCAACTGTTGCTTTTCAAATGATTCGCTCGTGTAATAACTCTGTCCGACTTTTGAAACGTAACGCTCAATGTCCTGTCCATTCATCCCAATTCCATTATCTTCCACCGTCAGTCTCTGTGTCATGGAATTATACACAATCGAAATCTTCGGCTGATATGGGGGACGCATGGAATTCATCATACGAGCCTCTTCCATCTCCAAAAACTCTGTGCCCCAGCTATACTCTAACGCAGCACGGGTATTGCATGCATCAATGGCGTTTGCAAGCAGTTCCCTGATATACACATCCGGATTATCATAAAACTGTAATCCGGATACAGCATTCAAAATCAAATTCGATTTCATTTCCACTTTGCATTGCATCATAAATCATCCTCATTGAGCAATACTGCCTGTACTAAATACCGATTTTTTGCCTTTCCACTGATACATGTAGAAAGGGTCAGAATATGGCTGTCTGCGGTAACTTCCACATCATTCCTCAGGTTTCCTGATGTGCCTTTTTCGATCTGATCCACATAATTTTGTCTGCCATCCTGTGACTGAAAATCATAAGAATACAGGATATGCTCATTACCTGCTGTGTATGCAGCAAATATTTCATACACAAGTACACGGTCCCCTCTGTAAACATATACATACGGATCATTGACAAAAAAAGCTTTGTCTTCATAATAATGCAGTGTCTCGAACATTGTTTCGTTACGCATATTATGACCATACATAATGGTATTAAAATCAGAAAAATCTTTATTATTTTCTTTTTCTGTATAGATACATCCAGGATAGCCCCTGGTTCCATTCATATTGTAATTCAAGTAATAAGTATTGTCCGTTGGATGCTGTAACACCGGATAATCTACTTTGGTTCCCGGTATATAAATCCATGCATAAATATCTGGATTTACCTTTGCCAGTTCGTTCCAGTCCAATTGTTTCTGCGGAATATTGATTCCCGCAACCGCACTGTCCTCCTGCTCCTGACTGTCCTGTGATTCCTCTTCCATCTTCTCAGTATTGGCATTCTGCCGGTCATCTGCAGAAGTAATTGCATTGTCGCTGTCCTGATTCTGCAGACGGTTCACACTTTCTGCAAGATCTTCATACTGTTTTTCTGCATTTCGTTCCACAATCCAGTTCCGAAGCATAATTCCAATAATCACAAGTAAAATTGCCGCAAGTAAAACAGTAAACAGTTTATAGATATTAAATTGTTTTTTTTCTTTTTTCTGTATTGTTTTTTCGTTCTTTTTCATCATATACTTCTCACATTTTACAAAGGCGGTAGATTCCTTTCCACCGCCTTTTGTATTTATTCTCCTCTCATGGAGAATCCGTTTATAGATCCTACATACTTGTGTATCCAGTGATTAATTTTTAGCAGCTTTTCTGCCGCACACGATGATTCCTGCGACAACTGCTACCGCAAGAATTGGTAATGCAGGCACAGAAGCTCCTGTCTTTGGGGATGTCATACCAACTGCCGCCACTGCACCATTGGTACTTCCTCCATTTGTTCCTGTTGTGTAAGAACTCGTTTTTCCATCAGAATATCCATCATTATAACCTTCGTCGTAACTGCCATCATCATCACTATCCGGGTAATTTACCGTAACATTCTGCTTTGCATTAACCGGATTGTTCTGATTATTTGTCTGACTGTTATTGTTCGTCTGCGAATTATTATTATTCGGGTTGAACGTCTGTGAATTATTCTGTGAGTCTCCTGTCGTATTATGACTATTGTTGTTTGTCTCAGAATTGTTTGTATTATTTTCTGTCTGATTCTTTGTTGGATCACTGACCGGTACATTTACATTCGAAGGATAACGAACGATTACAACCGGAGAAAATGAATACAATGTTACCGAAACCTGACCATTCGAAATGCTGGTTGGTTTCAAAGTCTCCCACTCACCTGATGATAACTGATGGAGTACATATACTTTATCTGTATATTTCACTCCAGGTACACTAAAAGTCAGGCGAATACCTTTCGATGTATTTACATTTTTGCCTACCGATAAATCTGTCATACCAAGAACCTCAGCATCCTTACTTGCCTGCTTTGCAGCAGAATTTGCCCTGGTTATCTGATCTGTGGTCGGTTTTGTACGTGTAACAGATACAATGTTATTATTGGAATTGTATGCTGATACATCTGAGACATTGCTGTCCCACTGTTTTGCCAGTTCCGCTAATGCGGTCTGGTTATTTGGCGATGGAAATGCAAATACGGTAGTTCCCATAGAGAGTACCAGTAACATTGCAAGCATACTCGCAACAACTTTCTTCATCTGTATCAACCTCCTTTCCTCAAAAGTATAGTATGTAGTATCTATATCAAGTGCGCGCGCACTGGATACCAAAATTATATGGTTTCAAAATATTTACGAAACCGGAGTATAAAAAACGCTCATGATCATATCCTGCATGGCATCTTCATCCACATGATACTCTTCGTACTCGTCACCCTGAACGGTTTTTCCCGGTACGGTATACATATCATCATCATTAAAATCATAACTCATAAGTTCATTGATCAAACTGGAAAAATCCACACTCGTAACCAGATAATCTTCAATCGAGTTGTATACACCCATAACGATAGAAGGATCATCTGCTGTCAAGGCCTTTAACCGGTCCATATAAGCAACGATGTACTGCTCCTCACGGCGCAGACGATCGGAAGCGCTGTCATATTTTTCAACATCTCTGCCTCTAAGATAATAATAGGCTTCCTGTCCGTTCAGGGTCACCTTATCCCCCTTATGCAGCTTCACATTGTGATCCGGATAGGAAATATTTTGTAAAACCTTTACTTTCACACCACCTACCGCATCATTCATCGTAGGAATTGCGCCCATGTTCATTGCAAGATAGCCACTGATTGGAATATTTCCAAACAAATCAGCCACTGCATCTACACTGCGCTGACAACTGATACGCTTGGCATCTCCAAATGCATGCTGCAGACAGATCTGTCCCTGAATGGTTCCCATACTATATCCTTCTTGGTCACACAGCTTGATATCCGTCATCGTATTACGATTGATAGATATCACCTGTAATTTCTGGTTCAAAGAATCCACAACCAAAAGAAACATCGCATCGGACTGTCCACCATTGGTATAATCCGGCGCCGTCGCAACCGGATCATCGTTATCAATTCCCATCATGAGAAAAACCCGGAGATTAGAATTGTAACGGTAATCCTTTCCCTTGTAAGTGACTGTTCCCTCCTGCCACTTTTCCGGTTTCTCTGTCGATTGTGTAACCGTTCCAGCCACCTGCGCCGGTTCCTGTACATCCGAAGCCCCATTCTCATTGGTATCATAACCACCATTCTGCGCTTTGGTCTGCACCCCTACAACAATGATCAGAACAAGTATAACTGCCATGGCACCAGACAAAAAATACAATACATTATGCAGTTTTTCTGATGACTCATGAAATCTTTTCATTCTTTCGTTTTCTCTTCCTTCTTGCCATAGTAACTTCCATAGTAACCACCATAGTAGCCGCCATAATAGCCACCTTCGTAGCTGCTCTTCTTCATCTTAACTTTATTCAAAACAGCTCCAAGAATCCGGACACCGGACACCTCCAGCTGCTTCTTGACATTCTGTATCAGGCGGCTGCTTGCCATCCCCTGGGAGATAACAAGAATCGCTCCATCACAGTGTTTTGCAATCACTGCTGCATCAATTGCAGCTCCGATCGGAGCGCAATCCAAAAGAACGTAATTAAAATGTTCTTTTGCAAATTTCAACAATTCAATAAAATAATTCTTCTCTAAAATTTCTGTTGGATTCGGAACCGAAGGTCCTGCAAAAATCATAAACAACCCCGGGACTTCCGTTCCATACAGAACATCCTCCAACCGCTTCTGACCCGACAAAAAATGGGAAAGTCCATAAATTTCGCCACCATCACTGGCTGTCGCACGCAGACGTCCCACATATACCGACTTACGCATATCCGTATCGATCAAAAGAACGCGCTTTCCTGATTCTGTCAAAGAACGTGCCAGATCCATGGTTACTGTACTTTTTCCCTCATTTGGCAAAGCAGAAGTTACCACGATTGTCTGAATATCGTCACCACAAAACTGTATGTTTGTCTTTAACGCACGCAATGATTCTTTCATTGCATATTTTTGTTCTTTTAACCTGCCAAACTTAACTATCTTCATGATTTATCTCCTGCCCGCTTTTTGGATTTCTTTCTTGCTTTGGAAAAGCCTTTTTTGCTTCCACTGCAATTCTCACCATCATCCTCTGCTTCCTCAAGCGGCAATGTTCCCAATACGTTTAATCCAAGCTTCTTTTCCACATCTTCGGCGGTTATAATCGTATCATTGAACAGATAAGAAATCACTATAATAGCCATGGCAAGAAATGCGCCGAGTACAGCTCCAATCAGCGTATTTTTAATGATATTCGGACTGACCGGTTCTCCATCTGCATAACCTTTTTGAATGATCATCGGTGCATCCTGTACCATCTTGGCCGCAATAAATGTAGATCCTACATCTGCAATCTCATCTGCAATTTTCTTTGCCATCGCAGGATTTTCATCGCGAACCGTAATCTCAAGGATTCGTGAATTGGCCGGATTATTTAATGTTACCTTATCTTTTAATGAACGATACGTCTCATTCAGACTCAGGTTAACAATTACCTGTTCAAGCACCGGTCGTCCCTCTACAACAACCATATAGTCATTTGTAAGGCTGGTTCCTGTCTGAATGTCCGCAAGACTGGTAATTGATGTACTCTTGGAAAGTACATAAAGCTGCGATGTCGATTCATACTGTGGCACGATCATATAGTGACTGATTCCAAAAGCAATGCCACCACCAAGAACCGTCACAACAAGAATCAACAGCCACTGTGACAAAAGTACTGCCAGCAGTTCCCGCAGATCAATTTCTATTTCATCATCAAATTCCTGTGTTTTTTCCATGTATATCTCCGTCTGTAAAAATCTAGAACTATTATACTATATCGGCATCTTTTTCGCAATTCTAAAGGGAGTTCTAAGATTCAAACAAACGTTTTTCCAAAGCATCTGTCCGATTGAGATATTCCTGTCCCAGTTTTTCTGCAATCACTGCTCTTCCCAATGCAAGATTCGGCTTGCGGCCGTCTAAATTATGACAGTCACTTCCAAGGAGAACTTCCCCCTGCTGTTTTAATAATTTCAGGCATTTTCTGCGTTTTTTCCAATTAAGGAAAGGTCCGGCATTCATCTGCCGATAAATTGGAAGATCCATAATTTCATCCCACACTTCTTTCCTTTTCTGAAAATCATAAAAGCGCTCAATATGTGCCAGTACGACCTTCATGTTCGGACGATTTACCAATGCCCGAACATTATCAAGCATATCACTTGTCCACTGGGTAAACGGCATCTCAAGCAGTAAAATTCCTGTTCCCTGAATGCACAGTTCCGGTATCATAGATGCCTGCCCGATTCCCGAAAAATAATATACCTCTGCGCCCAGGTACATTTTTGGCAATTCAACGTTGTTCTTTTCTGCTTCTTCCTGTAATCTCTCATAACTGTGCGCTCTTCGTTTCAAAAAGCGTTCCACAGAATCTTCATCTGCATAAAAATGCGGGGTAGCCACAATCGTATGAACTCCCTGCTTTTTCTCCTCTTCGATCATCGCAAGCGACATCTGTGTATTTTTACTGCCATCATCAATCCCCGGCAGTATATGTGAATGAAAATCAATCATTTTCTGTTTTCCTCCGTATTTGACCAACATCACTATTATAACAAAAAAATCCCGCAGAACATACTCTTCTGCGGGATTTTCTTATTGTTTATAATAATTTTATCTTTGAAATTCAGAAATTATTAGCAAACACCCTGTGCAAGCATAGCATCTACTACCTTCTCAAATCCGGCAATATTAGCACCAGCTACATAGTCTGTCTTTCCACCAACTGTTGCATTGTATCTCTTAGCAGCATCGCTGATGTTAGCGTAGATTGTCTCCATGATTCCCTTGAGCTTTCCGTCAACTTCCTCGAATGTCCAAGAAAGTCTCTCAGAGTTCTGGCTCATCTCAAGTGCGGATGTAGCAACACCACCGGCATTGGCAGCCTTACCACCTACGAAGAGAACTCCATTCTCCTGTAAGTACTTTGTAGCCTCAAGAGTTGTAGGCATGTTAGCACCCTCTGTTACAGATGTAACACCGTTAGCAACGAGCATCTTAGCATCCTCGATGTCTAACTCGTTCTGTGTTGCACATGGAAGAGCAAGATCTACCTTGTACTGCCATACACCGTGCTCACCGTTCTGCTTAGCATGGTACTCAGCAGATGACTTAGCAGCTGCATACTCTGTAAGACGTGCGCGCTTAACTTCCTTAACTTCCTTAAGGAGTGCTACATCGATTCCGTTTGGATCATAGATCCATCCTGTAGAATCAGAACATGTTACAACCTTAACACCTAACTCCTGTGCCTTCTCGATTGCGTAGATAGCAACGTTACCGGATCCGGAAACTGCTGCTGTCTTTCCTTCAAGGCTCATACCATGATCTTTCCATAATGCGTTTGTAAGATATAACAGACCATATCCTGTAGCCTGTGTACGAGCAAGTGATCCACCATATGTAAGACCCTTACCAGTCAGCACACCTTCGTATGATCCACGAATTCTCTTATACTGTCCAAATAAGAAGCCGATCTCTCTTGCACCTGTTCCGATATCTCCGGCCGGTACGTCAACGTCTGCTCCGATATATTTGCAAAGTTCTGTCATGAAGCTCTGGCAGAATGCCATGATCTCTCTGTCTGATTTTCCCTTAGGATCGAAATCAGAACCACCTTTACCACCACCGATCGGAAGTGTTGTAAGAGAATTCTTAAATACCTGCTCGAAACCTAAGAACTTGATAATACCCAGGTTTACAGAAGGATGAAGTCTTAAACCTCCCTTGTATGGTCCAATGGAATTATTGAACTGTACACGGAAACCTCTGTTTACCTGAACCTGTCCGTTATCATCTACCCAAGGAACACGGAACATGATCTGACGATCTGGCTCTGTGATTCTCTCAAGAATCGCATTCTTTCTGTATAAATCCTCATTTGCATCAATAACAGGTCTTAAAGAATCAAGAACCTCTGTTACTGCCTGTAAGAATTCAGGCTGATCTGCATTTTTCTTCTTTACTACTTCGAGTACTTCATCAACGTAACCCATTTTTATATCTCCTTATCATATTATTTTTAACGACTCAGATCCATTAAGGACCTCAAATCGTCATATTTATTAATTAGTACACATCAACATCCTTATTCTAACGGAAAATGCAAGATTTTACAACAAAAATTTCTTTATTATTTTAAATTTCTACCACTTTAATGCTAAAAAGTTCCAAAAATGCAACAAAGCGATTCAAAACTTGCATTTTGAATCGCTCTTTTTTATCATTCTTGGTTATTTTTTACTATTTTCTACTCCTAAATAAGTATCTTGTTCGTCATATCATACTTATTTAGTATGAAACAGTTTGCACAAAAGATTTTATTCTTTTGTATCTTCCTCGCGATGAATCTTTGACCAGTCTACAAATTCAGATTCTTCATCCGTATCGTAATAATTCAGATGGAAATAATCTACCATTTTTGCCAATGCAAAAATAAGGACTTCCGTCTCCTGCTCCGTCATCTGATCTGCAATATTTTTGATCATCTGACGATGAAACTGCTCATGATGGTAATATGCGCTGCGCCCTCTGTCTGTCAGCCGGACTTTGACCACGCGCTTATCTTTTGTACTGCGTTCACGGATCACATAACCTTTGTCGCATAATGCATCCATAGCCTTGGTAAGTGTTCCTGTTGTAACGGACATCAGTTTGGCAACCGTCTTCATATTACGAGGTTCTTCAATACCAACAGCTTCAATAATATGCATATCATTGTAACTGATATCCTTAAATTCCTCTGTGATCAGACACTTTGATTCAATTTCCAATATATCCTTGAACAGTTTTACCAACAGTTCGTTTAATGTTTCTTCGAGTGTCATCCGTCTCTCCTCTTCGAATTTGTATCAGGTCTACCACTCAATCACACATGCTCCCCAGGTAAGTCCTGCGCCAAATCCTGCCATAACAATTTTATCCCCTTTGCTAATCATACCATCTTTTCTGACTTTATCAAGCAAAATCGGAACGCTGGCAGCGGATATATTACCACACTCCTCTAAATTTGTTGGAAACTTCTCCATCGGCTGACGCAGTCGCTTTGCCACAGACTCAATAATACGCAGATTTGCCTGATGCAATACAAAAAGTTTCACATCATCCACCGGTACGCCGGCTTTCTCCAACGCCTCACTGATTGCATGCGGAACAGTGCGCACTGCGAATTTGTAAACCGCAGATCCTTCCATCTGTGTGAAAGAATACTGCTGTGCCCCCATCTGATGATAGAGGTTGTTTACCGGACGGTTATCACATTTCAATGCCATACCGCCACTTCCATCCGATCCCTGCACCATGCTCAAAAGCTGCTCTCCCTGTGCACTGACAACAGCAGCTCCCGCACCGTCACCAAAAAGCACGCAGGTACTTCTGTCACCCCAGTCCATCATTTTGGAAAGTGTTTCCGCACCAATAATCAATGCATTTTTATATCTTCCCGTTTTAAAATAAGCATCCGCTGTCGCAAGTGCAAACAAAAACCCGGAGCATCCCGCACCCAGATCGAAAGCAGTCGCGTTCTTAGCACCGACCGCTGCCTGTACTTCACATGCCAATGTCGGGAATATGTAATCCGGCGATACCGTCGCTGCAATGATCAGGTCAAGATCATTGATGGAGATTTTTGCCTCATCCAAAGCTTTTTTCGCAGCTTCGACTGCCATGGATGTGGTCGTCTCATTTACTGCTATATGTCTTTTTTGAATACCGGTACGTGTGCGGATCCACTCATCCGAGGTATCCATCACCCGCGCCAGGTCGTCATTCGTTACGACTTTCTCCGGGAGTGCACTTCCGGTTCCTAATATCTTCATCTAAATTCTCCTTCTGTCCTTTTTAGAATTTACGGAAACGATCATATCGTTCTGCCGAAAGCTGTTCTCCCGACTTTCCATTCTGTGCCTTTAAGAACTTCTTCATGTTGCCCTTCATATAGTTTGCAATGGAAGTCAGTGCATCTTCGTCTGCACCACCAAATTCCGGAATAATATCGTCCACTACCTGCAGTTCTTTCAGATCCTGTGCGGTGATCTTCATTACCTCGGCAGCTTCTTTTGCACGTTTTCCGTCTTTCCACAGAATAGATGCGAATCCTTCCGGTGAAAGAATAGAATAAGTCGCATTTTCCATCATCCATACTTCATTTCCGACCGCCAGTGCAAGTGCTCCACCACTTCCACCTTCACCGATCATCAGACAGAGAATCGGAACTTTAATACCGGACATCTCATAAAGGTTTCTTGCAATTGCCTCGCCCTGTCCATTTTCTTCCGCTTCTTTTCCAGGATAAGCGCCCGATGTATTTACAAATGTAATAATCGGACGGTTGAATTTTTCAGCCTGTTTCATCAGGCGGATTGCCTTGCGGTATCCTTCCGGCGAAGGCATTCCATAATTGCGATATGCGCAGTCTTTCAAATCTTTTCCTTTATGTACACCAATGACAGTAACCGGCTGTCCGTCCAGATATGCAAAACCTCCGACAATTGCCGGATCATCCCGGAAATAGCGGTCTCCGTGCATCTCCATGAACTCATCAAAAATTGTATCAATGTAATCCACAGAAGCCAGACGTTTCATCTGACGGGCTGCTGTCACCTTATCCCATGCATTCATAGGTTTTGCCTTGACATTGCGCTCTTTCATCAGTTCGGTCGGCTCATAGTTGTCATCTTCACGCAATGGATCAAAGTTTGCATAACCGGTTCTCGGCTCATGCATTTTCAAAATACTGTATAAAGTCATCTTTAAATCATCACGCTCGACGATTGCATCTACAAAGCCATGCTCTAACTGAAATTCTGCCCGCTGGAATCCTTCCGGCAGCTTCTGGCCAATTGTCTGCTCGATGACACGCGGACCTGCAAAACCGATCAAGGCTTTCGGCTCGGCAAGTATAATATCACCAAGCATTGCAAAGCTGGCGGTAACTCCACCGGTCGTAGGGTCCGTAAGTACCGGCACATAAAGCAGACCTGCATCCGAATGACGCTTGACTGCTGCGGAAGTTTTTGCCATCTGCATCAGGGAAACGATTCCTTCCTGCATACGTGCTCCACCGGAACAGCAGAACAGGATGACCGGAAGTTTCTTTTCCGTTGCATCCTCCATGGCGCGGGTAATTTTCTCACCTACGACATGGCCCATACTTCCCATCATAAAACGTGCATCAATAACACCAAGTACCGTCTTCTGTCCGTAAATAGTACATTCACCGATCGTAACACCTTCGGAAAGTCCTGTCTTTTCCTGTGTTGCCGCAACCTTCTCTTCGTACTCCGGGAAATTCAAAGGATTGCCCGTCTTTTCCTCTTCGAACCAGTTCTCAAAGCTGCCTGCGTCTGCAACCATTTTGATACGGTTCTTTGCACGTACACGGAAATAATAGCCACATTCATAGCAGACATATTTATTCTTAACGACTCTCTTTTTATCTAACTCTTTCTTGCAGATCTTACAGGTGACGGTCTCCGGGACTTCCGGTGCCGGCTGCTGAACCACGCTTTCCTCTTTCTTTTCCGGTTCCTGTCCTTCTACCGCTTTCTCTGTCTCTTCTGCATTCTTGTTCAATGAAATATATTTCTTAAATAACATAACCTTACCTCTTATCCAATTGCAAAGGTCAGCTCTGCCGAGCAGGCCAGTTTACCATTTACACGGGCTACCGCTTTACCAACACCAATCGGTCCCTTTACCTTAATAATCTCGGTTTCTAAAATCAGCGTATCTCCCGGAACGACCTTTTGCTTGAATTTTGCCTGATTGATTCCTGCAAAATATGCGGTCTTTCCTTTCCATTCCGGCTGGGAAAGAATCGCTACTGCTCCGGTCTGTGCCAGCGCTTCGATGATCAGCACACCCGGCATCACCGGATTTCCTGGAAAATGACCTGCAAAATAAGGCTCATTGAATGTCACATTCTTTTTTGCAACTGCCCGTACGCCAGGCTCCACTTCCTCGACGGTATCGATGAGAAGAAACGGCTGTCTGTGTGGAAGGATCTCCATGATTTCCTGTGTTGTCATGCTCATGTTGCTCTCCTCCTTATGCCTCATACCTGCGAATCAGAATACTTGCATTATGTCCGCCAAATCCAAGTGAATTTGACAATGCATATGGTACTTCTTCCTCATAAGCATCCTTACAGTAGTTCAGATCCATCTCTTCATCCGGAGTCTCATATCCAACCGTTCTGTGGATATATCCCTCTTCGATTTCTTTCACACAGGTAATAAACTCAACTGCACCTGCTGCACCGAGAAGATGACCGATCATAGACTTTGTAGAATTGATACGGATATCCTTTGCATGATCCCCAAATGCGAGCTTGATTGCACGAGTCTCAAAGAGATCATTGTGATGTGTTCCGGTTCCATGTGCATTAATGTAAGTAATCTCTTCCGGTTTCACACCAGCATCATCCATTGCATTGGTCATGGCACGGGCTGCACCTGCACCATCTTCCAATGGGGAAGTGATATGATAAGCATCTGCGGAACATCCGTATCCGACAACTTCTGCATAGATCTTTGCACCTCTTGCCTTTGCATGCTCAAGTTCTTCGAGCACGACAACACCTGCGCCCTCGCCGAGAACAAATCCGCTTCGGTTCTTATCAAATGGAAGTGAACATTTTGTCGGATCATCTACGGAAGATAATGCTGTGAGTGCTGCGAATCCGGCGATTGCTGTCGGGCAGACGCTTCCTTCGGTACCACCGGTAACCATAACATCAGCTTCACCATACTGAATGCTGCGGAATGCTTCACCAATGCTATTTGTTCCTGTTGCACATGCTGTCACATCATTGATCGTCTTTCCCTGCAATCCAAACTGAATAGATACGTTACCACACGCCATATTCGAAATCATGAGCGGAACAAAAATCGGGTTTACTCTTCCCGGTCCTTTTTCTACAAGTTTTGTATATTCACGCTCGATTGCCTGTAAGCTTCCAACACCGGAGCCAATCGCTGTACCCACACGATACGGGTCTTCCTTTGCCATATCCAGTCCTGCATCTTCCAAAGCTTCTCTTGCAGCTGCTACTGCATACTGGGAAAAAAGCTCCATACGTTTTGCTGCTTTAAAATCCATATATTCTTTTCCAACAAAGCCTTTTACTTCAGCAGCCAGATGCGCCTTATATTCGCTCGCATCAAATTTTGTAATCTCAGCAAATCCAAGCTTGCTTTCCTTGATGCCATTCCAAAACTCATCTACATTTAATCCGATTGGTGTGATTGCTCCCAATCCGGTTACAACAACTCTTCTCATATCTACTACTCTATCCTTTCTTAAATCGCCATGCCGCCGTCAACGGACAATACCTGACCTGTGATGTAATTCGCATCCGGGGATGCCAGGAAAGCAACTGCCTTTGCGATGTCCTGCGGATGTCCGATCTTTCCAAGTGGAATCTGGCTCTTTAAATTCTCTTTTACGCTGTCCGATAATGCATCTGTCATGTCCGTCTCTACAAAGCCCGGTGCTACAGCATTGACATTGATGCCTCGGCTTGCGAGTTCTCTCGCAACTGCCTTTGTGAGTCCGATCACCCCTGCCTTACTTGCAGAATAATTTGCCTGTCCGGCATTTCCAAGGATTCCGGATACCGATGATATATTGATGATTTTTCCTGCACGCTGCTTTAAGAAATAGCGTGACATATGGCGAATTGTATTGAAACAGCCTTTCAGATTGGTATTGATGACTGCATCGAAATCTTCCTCGCTCATCTTCATCAACAGCCCGTCTCTTGTGATTCCCGCATTGTTTACCAGAATATCGATATGTGCATATTCCTTGATCAATGCAGTAATCATTGCTCCACAGGCTTCGTAATCCGATACACTGCACTGATATGCAATTGCATCGCCGCCCGCCGCTTTGATTTCTGCGACAGTCTGTTCTGCTGCCTCTTTGGAGCCATTATAATTTACAATGACAAATGCGCCTTTTGCGGCAAGTTCAAGAGCGATTGCTTTGCCAATTCCTCTGCCGGCACCTGTCACCAACGCATTTTTACCGGTTAACATAATTCTCGAAATCCTCCATCTTATCAATATTAAAGGTTGCAACATCACGGTTGATCTTGCGCATAAAGCCGGAGAGACTACGTCCCGGTCCGATCTCTACGAACTCATCTGCTCCATCTGCAATTAATCGCTCGATGGTCTGCTGCCAGCGAACGGACGAGGATACCTGACGGATCAAAAGATCCTTTACAGCAGATGCATCCTTTACATAATCTGCAGTAACATTGGATAAATATGGTATCTGAATATTCTGGATCTCTATATCTTTTAAAGCTTCACCGAGCTTTTCTCCTGCGCCTGTCAGTAACTGAGAATGGAACGGTCCGCTCACTTTAAGAGGTACGACACGCTTTGCACCGGCTTCCTTGCACTGTGCCCCAGCTTCTTCAACCGCTGCTGCAGCACCTGTGATAACGATCTGTCCCGGACAATTATAATTTGCTACGGATACAACGTAATCTGTCTCCCCGGAATTCTTCCGCTGGTTCTCTACCTCCGCACAGATTGCAGCAATCTTATCGGCATCCAGCCCAAGAATTGCAGACATTGCACCACCAGTCGGATATGCTTCCTGCATATAGATGCCACGTTTTCTTACAACTGCAAATGCATCTTTTAATGTCATGGTGCCGGATGCGATCAACGCACCGTACTCGCCAAGACTCAATCCTGCGGTCACATCACATGTGATTCCTTTTGCCTTTAATACTTCATAAATGGCAGCTTCCGTTGTCAGCATACAAATCTGTGTGTATTCTGTAATATTCAGCTTGTCATTCTCCTCGAAGCAAAGTGCTGCAACATCTAATCCGGTAACTTCACTTGCCAGATCATATACTGCCTTTGCTTCCGGAATAGAATCATAAAATTCTTTTCCCATGCCAATATACTGTGATCCCTGTCCCGGGAACATAAATACTCGTTTCATTCTCTTCTCCTAACTTTCGGATTCTGATTTATTATCTGTTCCAATTATCGATTCAATAATTTCTGTGCGGTATTCATCACATCTGCAATAATCTCTGCACAGGTTTCTTTCTTCTTTACCAGTCCAGCAGACTGTCCTGCCATAACACTTCCGTACATGACATCGCCTTCCACAACTGCCTTGCGAAGCGCACCGAGTGTCAGGTGCTCAAGTTCATCTAATGTTGCCCCTTCTTTTTCCAGCTTAAGATATTCTCTGGTCATCTTGTTGCGGATAACACGGATCGGATGGCCCGTAGACATCCCTGTCACTTCTGAATCAATATCTTTTGCCTTGATAATTCTGTCCTTGTAATTCTCATGTACAGTAGATTCTTCTGCAACTACAAAGCGGGTTCCCATCTGAACCGCCTCAGCACCAAGCATCATAGCTGCTGCAAACCCTCTTCCGTCTGCAATACCACCGGCCGCGATCACCGGTATGGATACTGCATCCACGACCTGTGGAACCAGTGTCATTGTCGTCTGGGAACCGATGTGTCCACCGGATTCTGTTCCCTCAGCCACAACTGCATCTGCTCCGCCACGTTCCATCAGTTTTGCTAATGCCACGCTGGCTACCACCGGGATTACTTTGATACCGGCAGCTTTCCACATATCCATGTATTTTGCCGGGTTTCCGGCACCTGTCGTAACGACCTTTACTTTTTCTTCTACTAATACCTTGGCAATCTCATCTGCTTCCGGATTCATCAGCATCAGGTTCACGCCAAACGGCTTGCCGGTCTCCTTCTTTGCTGCCTGAATCTGCTCACGTACCCAGGATGCCGGAGCCCCACCAGCCCCTATAATACCAAGGCCGCCAGCGTTTGATACAGCGCTGGCGAGTTCGTGAGTTGCTACCCAGGCCATTCCGCCCTGGATAATCGGATATTCAATTCCAAGAAGTTCCGTAACTCTTGTCTTCATAATTATGCCTCTACACCCTTGTCCTCAAGATATTTGATTACATCGTTTACGGTAAGAATCTTCTCAAGATCTTCAGAAGGAATCTCAACACCGTACTCTTCTTCCAGAGACATAACAAGTTCAAATAAATCTAAGGAATCAGCCTCTAAATCCTCTTTGAATCTTGATTCTGGTGTAATGGTTGCTGCATCGACGTTTAACTGGTCTGCAATAATCTCTTTTAACTTCTCTAACATGGTTTTATCTCCTTTTCCTTTTGTAGTGTTTTACACTTTATTTTTCTTTGACTATGAAATAATTTGACAATCAAACTATTTGCTAGAGAAAGTATATTTCAAAATAGTTTGATTGTCAAGATATTTCTGGTAATTCCTTTGTATTCTATTATTTTCAGAGTTACTGTTCAGACACAAAAAGGAGTTGCAGTCTGCAACTCCTTTTTCTATTTCCTCTATGAAATTATTCACATCTCATTTAAATCTGAAATGTTGACAAAGCATCCAGCAGACTTTCTGCCTTAGAAGTCAGGCTCTGGGAAGCTTCATCCAGATTCTTGATTGCATCAATCTGTGTACCAGCCGCATTGTGTACGGAAGAAGAACAAGCAGCTGTCTTTGACGATGCATCTGTAATACTCTCAATGGCTGTCAAGGTCTCATTTCGTGCCCCATTCATTTCCTGTACATTGTTGATGATCGTCTCCAAAGCTTGAAGGAGCTGAGCTACCAGCTCATCAATATGACGGAAAGATGCAGTGGTTTCTTCTACCGCCCCAGACTGTGAACTTACAACCGTTTCGGCCTGTCTTGCAATTTCTACAACCTGTCCGGTCTTTCCAATAATTTCATTTACAATCAATGAAATCTGGGAAGAAGAGGCCAGGCACTGATCTGCAAGTTTACGGATTTCTTCTGCAACGACAGAGAATCCTCTTCCTGCTTCGCCGGCACGGGCTGCCTCAATGGAAGCATTCAAAGACAACAGATTTGTCTGTTCTGCAATCTCGTTAATTGCCGAAACAATATGTCCGATTGACTTTGATTTTTCTTCTAACTCTTCGATAGAAGTAATTACGTTTCTTGTAATTTCGGCTGTAGATTCTGCGCTCTTTGTCAAACTCTGTACGGATGAAATACCTGCGCTAATGGTTTCTCCGGTAATATTTGTAAGCTTTTCAATCTCATCAGCATTTGAACTTACATTATTAATCTTTCCAGAAAGCGAATCCATCTGATTCATGCAATTATCCGAGTTACTATCCAGTTTATTTACGCCATCTTCGATTTCAACGACCGCACTCTGGATATTTTTAGACGTCTCCATAAATGTTCCGGAAGTCTGTGCCACATGGGCTGCTGCCACGCCGACCTGTTCACTCACTTCATTGACATCCTTAATCAATGACTTCATATGTTCTACTGTATCGTTGACACCATCACACAATAATCCAAACTCATCTTTGTGCTTTGCGGTAAGTTTAACAGTCAGATCTCCGTTTGACACTTTGCGTAACTGGCGCAGAATATAGTGAATTGTTCCAGACATCTGTCTTGAAATAATAACGCCAAGAGCAAGAGCAAGAATCATACAGATAATGACCAATACGCTGGTCAGCTGCTTGATACCTGCGGACTGTTCCAAAAGACGGTCAGACGGAATCAAAGCCGTAACCATCAGATCTCCTGCAGACAATTTGCTGTATACAAACATATATTCTTTTCCCTGGAATGTAACCATCTGATTTCCGGAATCTGCCTTTCCATCAAATGCTTTCTTATAGAAGCTCGTTCCATAAATAAGTGACTTGTCTGTGCTCACATTTCCATCTGAGAAAAATTCCTTACCATCCTGATCTGTAATCAGAGCAACATATCCACCTTTTCCCGGATTCAATGACTGCATCGTTGAACGGATAAACTTGTCGCTGATATTAATAATCATCATTGCAGGCTGATTATTCATCTTCTTGGCGATACGGAAACAATAATTCTGAATATCCAGATCTAACACTTTATCCGCATCCTCATTTACACCAAAGAAATACCAGTTTGAAGCACTGCTGGTCGCAATCTTTCCCTGTTCGCATTTTGCATAGTCGCTATAAATATTTCTACCGTATACTTTGCCGTTTCCGTCTATAGTCTTTTTTTCATCTGCAATAATGAAAACACTCTGCATCTTGCTGTCCAAAGCCATCTTATTCCGGAATCTGCTTTGATAGTCCTTACGAATAGAAGACTCATCATATGCATCGAGAAATTGTCCGAAATACTTACGTAGGTCGGATTCCGTCAGATAGGTCTTAAATTCATCTTTCTCACTGGTAATTACCAGATTAATATACTGCTGCATGGTATTAGCTGTCTGCTGTACTGATTCCTTATATGTATTTACAATGGCGCTTGATGCCTTATTATAAGAAACAATACCAAGTACCAGTACACCGACAACCGGCAACAGAAACGATGCAATCAAACGCATCGCAATACTATGGTAAAATGGAATCTCCGACTTTTGTTTTGGTACTTTTTTCTTAGATTCTTTGGCTTTTACACCTTTTTTCCCTGTTGTCTTTGGGGCTTTTTCTTTCTTTGGTTTTGGAGCCTTTGCCGGTTTTGCAGACTTAACTTTCTTCACACGTACAGGCTTTTCTTTTTTCTTTTTCGTCTTTTCTTTCGAAATATTCTTCTTTTCTTCTGTATTATCCATGTCTTGTACGCCTCCATCAGGGACTATTTTTTATCGTACTTTATTACTATTAATATACTATAATATGTCCAAAAAATCAATGAAGACCTTGCCTGATTTGTAACTTTTGTCAATATCTACTCCTGTTTTGGTAATCGTACGATTGCAATACTTTTTGCTGGCATTTCTAATTGTCCCTGTGTAAGCCGAACCTCTTCCTTTGATTTCAGTGTAAGATATCCCACAAGTTCAGCATCTGCCAGTTGTGTATCGCCAATATTTACAAAACTATTACTGTCTCCCAGTTGGTATACAATTCCTATAGTACTTTTGTCATAAGTTTTTGTAATTGCAGCCACGGATCCATCGCACAGGCTATCGATTTTTTCGATTGTTCCCCGGGCAATTTCCGGATTTTCATTTCTCAGGCGAAGCGCACGTTTATAATAATTCAAAATAGAATCCTCATCCTGCTCCTGCACGTCCACTCCCTCAAAAGGAGATTCAATTCCCTGGTCCATATCTGCCGGTCCATCCGTCATTCCTGTATTGTCCGTCTTTGACCACACCATTGGAATTCGTTTATTCTCGTCTTTCGTTCCGGCACTATTCATTCCGATTTCTTCTCCATAGTATACAAACGGACTTCCGTTCATTGTCATCAAAAGTCCTGCTGCTACTTTTATCTTTTCCGGATCATTGACAAGAACATTTGCGATACGTCCCATATCATGATTTGTCAAAAATGGAGCATCAATATAATCCGGATTCTTAGCCGAGAAATCCTGCTGATATTTTAACATTGCATTGACCAGAATATTCGGGTCTCCCTTTCTCGTCGCGGAAACAAGTTTTCCCTTTGCTGTCCCCGCATCGAAATTGAACATACTTGGTGTTTCGCTTCCATAATAATCTGCGATAACATTTTCACTTGCCCATACTTCGGATACCATATAAAACTCCGGGTTCCTTTTTTTGCAGTAAGTATAGTACCAATTCAAAACATCACTGTTGGCAACTGTGGCATTTTCTGTATAATGCATGGCTGCGTCCATACGGAATCCATCCACTCCCAAATCCATCCAGTAATCCGCAATATTCTCAAATTCTTTGCGGACAGCATCATTTTCCATATTCAGATCCGGCATTTCTGACCAGAAAGAACCTTCATACCACCAATTCGTTGTTCCCGGAACCTGATAATATGTCTGGCTCACCTTCTCATTAGAGAAATTGTAATAGCCTGCATACGGGCATACCGACAGATCCGGCTGCTCTCCATCTTTTAATCCAGCCAGATATTCACATGCCTGCGTAAACCACGGATGTTTCGATGAACTGTGGTTCATAACAAGATCAATCACAAGACGAATACCTTTTTCATGACAGGCATCTACAAGCTTTTTGAAATCTTCTGCCGTTCCGTATGCCGAATCTACATTTTCGTAATCTTCTACATCATATTTATGATACGTCGGCGAAGGCATGATTGGCATAAGCCAGATACCATTGCATCCCAGATCCGTAATATAATCCAGTTTTTCTGTCACACCATTTAAGTCTCCCATGCCATCTCCATCGCTGTCGTAGAATGAGCCGACAAAAATCTCATAATAATTGCGGTAATTGTCATCTATAATATTCAGATTGGCATCGTCATCGCCACCGGAAAACATGCACCCGATCAGCATTGAAAACAATAACGCCAGCACGACCAGTGTCGAAATGATTCTTTTTTTCATATAATTTTCTCCTAATCATTGAACATCAGCCCCTGCATAATTTGCTTTCAGCAAATAGGCTGACAATATCTAAAACAGGCTGGCGATCAACAATCGCCAGCCTGTCTTTTTGTAAATACTTATTAACCCTTTACAGCACCTGTCAGTCCATCTACATAGAACTTCTGCATGAAGATGAAAAGAATAGCTATCGGAATAGATACAACAACTGAGGCTGCAGCCCATCTTGTAAACCATCCATTTACAAACTCTTTCTCCAGCATGTTGTATAAAAGAAGCGATACTGTCCAGTATTTATCCTTTGGTCCAACGATGACACGAACAAATACGAAGTCGAGCCATGGAGCAAGGAATGCGGTAAGAATCGTATATACAACGATTGGCTTGCTGAGCGGAAGAATAATCCTGTAAAATACCTGGAACTGATTACATCCATCCAGAATCGCTGCCTCTGACATAGACTTTGGTACGGTATCAAAGAATCCCTTTGCAATGTAGAATCCGGTACCAGATCCTGCAGAATAAATAAGAATCAGTGCAAGACGGAGTCCGCTTCCTTCTGTCAGACCAATCGCCTTTAAGATGAAGTATACTGCAACCATGGACATGAATGCCGGGAACAATCCAAGGATCATTGCCAGGTTCATGAATGGCTTACGCATCTTAAAACGAAGTCTTGACATACAGTAGGATACACTCAGCACGAATGTCGTTGAGATCATACATGAGAAAATGGAGATGATCAACGTATTCATAAAGGCTCTCGGGAAGTTCAACAAGGTTGTCTCCGTAAAAAGTCGCTTATAATTGTTGAATGTCAGTTGTTCCGGGAAGAAATATTTGGTATATGCACCACCTTCTCCTCGTAAACTTGTCATAATTATCCAGAAAATCGGGAATAACCAGATTACTACCAGGATGGCAAGGATTACATGCACCAGTACATTTTTTGCAATTTTTTTTGCCCGGCCTGCAGTCATAGGGCGGCGTGTTTTTGCAATTTTCTTCGCCTTGCCAGCAGTGGCAGGACTTTTTTTAACTTTCGCTCTACTCATTACATGAATCCCTCCTCATCTTTGTATGCTTTCGTATTTCTGTAAGTTACAAGTGCAACAACAGAAAGAACGACGAATGTTAAGATACCGATAACGGCACCAATGTTGTAATACTGATAATCGACTGTCAGTTTATACAACCATGTTACCAGCAAGTCTGTCTTACCTGCGGTCTCTCCGACTGGTGTAGGCTTTCCTGCAGATAACAGGTAGATAACGTTGAAGTTGTTGATGTTACCTGTGAACTGTGTAATGATATAAGGTCCCATGATAAACATAATGTAAGGTAATGTAATCTTTCGGAAAATCTGTGTGGCATTCGCACCATCAATCTTAGCTGCCTCGTATAATTCAGCCGGTACGTTCTGCAACACACCGGTAACCTGCAGCATAGTATATGGAATACCAACCCAGCAGTTAATAAGAATTACCGAAACTCTTGCCCACATCGTGTTCGTCCAGAACGGAAGCGCATGATCAATCAATTTCCAATGAAGCAACAGATTGTTGATGACACCATCCTGCTGTAACATCTGCCGCATAACAAGCAAAGATACGAACTGTGGTACTGCGATAGAAATTACAAAACAGGTACGCCAGAATGCCTTACAATGTGTTTCCTTACGATTGATTACGATTGCAAGAATCAGTCCTAAGAAGTTACATAAGAATGTAGCAAATACAGCCCAGACAATGGTCCAGCCTAATACTCTCCAGAATGTCTTACCAATCTTTCCGCCAAGTCCAAGTACTGACTTAAAGTTTGCCAATCCAACCCAGTCAAACAAGGTAAGATGTTTGCCAATCGTTGAATAGTTGGTAAATGCCATTGGAATCATGAATAGCAATGGTAAAATTGTAAAAATAAGAATTCCCATCAATGGGAGAAACATCAATGTCTTATATAAATTTTTATCGAATAAGCTTTTGACATCTTTGCCAAAAGAATTAATTTCTTTCCCATCTTTTGCGAGGCACTCTGCCATATATGCGCTTCTTAAATTTTCAGCCCACATATAAATAAATAAAAGAGTGATCGCAATCGTAGCAACACCGTATAGCAACAACAATACGGAATTGTCACCCTGTACATACTCATAAATCTGTTTCTGTTTATTAAATACCTCTTCCTGTTTTCTCCATCCTAATGAAGGAAGCATGGAAAGATAATATGCACCTGCATTGGCCATAAACATAATATAGCCAATCTCAATTGCCAAAAAAATTAAACCTTTGATAATCTGCTTGTGGGCGATGTTTCCCAATCCCATTATAAGCGCTGATAACTTAACTGCAGCCCCGCCCTTCGTAAGCGCATTGGATACAGTGTACGGTGTAGCGAAGTCCGACTTCTTTTTGTTTGCACCTATCATACTTATCCTCCCGGCACATCTCACTGCGCCAAATTAATATGCTAATTTATTCCAAGGCTTCAGGGAAACATCCCCAAAGCCTTGAAATTGTTTATTTATTTGCTTGTACCCTGCAAATGATTGATTACTCTGTAAGTGAGCTGTTTAACTGCTCATTGAGTGCTTCTGTCTTCTCTTTTGCATTGTCAGCTGTAATCTGTCCTTCAGCACCGTGTACGAATGCATCACCGAATGGTGTAGATGCATCCCAGTAATCCTGCATTGGGATGATTGGCTGAGCGATAGAGCAATTTGCTGCTACGTTTGCCAAAGCTGATGCAACTGCATCCTTGGCAACTTCTTCGTTAGAAACAAGGTTTGTATTAACAGGAGCCTGCTTTCTTAACTCAAAATGCTTTAACTGTGCGTCTTCGCTTCCTAAGTATGCAGCAAGCTTAACAGCAACTTCCTGATTCTTGCAGTTCGGGTTAACACCAATAGCCTTAGAACCAAGGAATGCCTTCAGCTGGCAGTCTTTTCCATCAACCTTGATTGTAGGAAGGGTTGCAACACCAACGTTCTCCTCACCAAGGTTCTTAACTACTGCATCATAGTTCCAGTTACCATTGAAGTAAGCATTTACAGATCCATCCTTTAATCCGGCAAGACCAATGGATCCATCGTGATCGTCCATTACGAAATTCTTGTTGTTGAATAAGTCAACAATGTACTTTGTTACTGCTACAGCGTTGTCTCCGCCGAAGTCATATCCCTTGGATGCATCTGTACCATCTCCGAAGATTGTACATCCGTTTGCTGCATAGAAGGAAGCAAGATACCAGCCGTTGTCAAATGGGAAAGAAACTTTTCCTTTCTCAAGCATTGTATCAAGGCTCTTTACATCATCTTCTGAGAAGACTCTCTTATCATAATACATAAACCATGTATTTGGTGTATAAGGAACACCATAAATATCTCCGTTGTATGTAACAGTTGCTGCCATAGCTTCTGGGTTAGAGCTCTTAACATATTCTGCTACATCTCCACCAAGTTTTGTTAATGCTCCGGCATCAACCAGCTGAGCAATCTGGTCATTTGCAAACATGAATACATCCGCTGCACTTGCAGGATCCTGTAATACGGTGTCTTTTGCATCAGACTCTGAACATGTTACATAGTCAAATGTAATGTTCCACTCCGGATGTTCCTCGTTAAATGCCTCACACTCTGTCTTTAACCATGCCCCCTGTGCATCATCCTGATCCTCGGAAGGTCCCATAACTGTAAGTTTTACGTCCTGAGTCTCAACCTTATCATTGCTTGCTGATCCACCCTGTGTGTCATTTGTTGTTCCCTTGTCGCTGCCACATCCAGCAAACATAGTAGCTGTCATTGTTGCAACGAGCATTGCTGATAATACTTTCTTTTTCATAGTCTTCCTCTCCTTTTTTTAATGATAAGTCAAAAGTATATATAAAACGCCATCCGCGCCTTATATCAATATGTAAGAATCTGTTGATTCCTATCTGCGGTACACAGCCGCAAGATTGCGGATCCATGCACGTCTTCCGGCTTCCAACTGTTCTTTGTTCAGTCTCCATCGCCAGTTATATCCCACCGTTGCCGGCTGATTCATTCTCGCTTCATTCCCCAATTTCAGGAAATCCTGCATCTGAATAATCGCAATATCTGCAATACTTGCATATGCACATCGAATCAATCCGTCAACGATTTCTCCTCTGTCTTTGATATTGAGATATTCGTAGAGATAAGCCAGTTCATATTCTGTCTTATTTCTAAAGTATCCAACGATTGTCTCGTTGTCATGGGTTCCGGCATACACAACCATGTGCGGATCCGGATAATTATGTGGCAGATGTTCATTGGCGGTATCACCATCAAACGCAAACATCAGCACCTTTGTTCCATACCATCCTGTCTTGGATAAGAGTTTCTTCACTCCCGGTATCAAAGCCTTTCCTCCAAGATCATCGGCGATCACTGGTGTTCCATCTAATACGGAATTGATTGCTTCCACCAGTTTTCTTCCCGGTCCTTTCATCCATCTGCCAACAGATGTGTCTTCCGCGTCTTTCGGAACCATGTAATTTTTCACGAATCCGGTAAAGTGGTCAATGCGAATAACATCAAACAGCTTTGCATTCATTGCAATTCGTTTTTTCCACCAGTCAAACCCATCCGCTTCCATGTTCTTCCAGTCATATAATGGGTTGCCCCAAATCTGACCCGTTTCGGAAAACTTATCCGGAACTGCAGCTGCAACATATGTTGCCTCTCCGTTTTCGTCCAATCGGAACTGCTCCGGGTGCAGCCATACATCCGCGCTGTCCAAACCGATAAAAAATGATACATCTCCAATCAGCTGTACGCCTTTTGTATTGGCATATTCCCTAAGCCTTGACCACTGTCCAAAGAACTTGTATTGGCAAAACGCCCAAAACCTGATGTTATTATACAATGCTTTTCGGCATTTTGCAAGCGCAACCGGTTGTTTTTTTTTAATTTTTTCCGGCCAGTTTTGCCAGCGTTCATTTCCGTTGGTCTCTTTCAGTGCCATAAAGAGGCCGTAATCTTCGATCCAATCAGCATTTTCTTTCAAAAAATGCTGATATCCGGAATCGCTTTCGTCAAAACGCTCAAACGCCTGATGCAATACCCGGAACCGATTGTCAAACAATGTTGCATAATCGATGGTCGATTCATCCAGACCCCAGTTATAACAACTGATTTCGTCCTTTGTCAGCAATCCGTCTTCTATGAGTTCGTCCAGATCAATCAGATATGGACTTCCAGCGAATGCTGACATCGTCTGATACGGGCTGTCGCCATAACTTGTAGGACCAACCGGAAGTATCTGCCAGTATTTCTGTTTCAAATCTACCAGAAGGTCAACAAACTGTCTGGCTGCATCTCCCAAAGTACCAATACCGTACGGTGACGGAAGACTTGATACTGCAAGGAGGATTCCCGAACCTCTGGTTACTTCTTGTACTTCCAACTTATTTTCCACCTTGTCTCACGAACGTTTTCTATATTATTTTCATCATACTCCCCTATGTTGAAACGCTCCGAAAACTTTTTCGTGTTTTTTCGTATCTGAGCTTATTTTAGAATCTGAGTGGCATTTTGTCAACGATTTATGGTACTTCCGAATCATTTTTTCCGTTTTCAACGTATTTATTTGTACATTTTTGTGCATTTTTACTACAATATCTATGTAATGTTTCGAAAATATTTTATTGAAACATTTGCAATGGTTTAAGACAATGGATATAATAATAACTGATAGTTACAAACACATATATAAGGAGAAACCAATGGCAACGATTAAAGATATTGCGAATCGTCTCGGCGTATCCGTCAGCACTGTTTCCAAAGGATTAAATGGTGCCAGCGATATCAGTGAGGAATTGCGACAGATTGTTTTAGATACCGCCGTGGAAATGGGATATTCCACAAAGCGTTCCAAAAAAGAAGAAAATCGCAAACTTTGTATTTTTATAGAGAATATGTCTTACCAGTCAATTGATGAATTCGGTTATGATCTGGTACTCGGATTTAAGCAGAATGCGTTTCGCCACAAATGGGATGTACATATCGTACCAGTCACCCCAGCATTTCAGGAAGAAGAAAAATATGACACTTATTTATTAAAAAATGGCTATTGCGGAGCTTTTCTCATGGGATTTGCTTTACACGACGAATGGATGAAGCAGTTAGAAGATACGACCATGCCAACGGTCCTGTTAGATAACTTTATCGAAAACAATCCAAATGTGTGTTATATCGGTACAGACAGTTATGAAGGTATTTCCATGGCTGTCAATCATCTTTACACACTCGGCCACAAAAACATTGCATTTTTGAATGGTTCTTTATATTCTATGGTTTCTGACCAGCGTCAGGAAGCATTCGAGAATGCTATGCACAAATTGGACCTGCCAGTCCGTGAGGACCTGATGGCACATGGATATTATGTATCCGACAGTGCCAAGTATCATGTACCGGGTTTTCTTGCTGCAGGAGCGACTGCGATCATGTGTGGTAATGACCTGATTGCCAAAGGTGTCATTGACGAATGCACACAGCGCGGTTTCCGTGTTCCGGAAGATATCAGCGTTGTTGGATTTGACGATCTGTCCATCGCAGCGACTTTCGATCCACCTCTTACTACAATCCGTCAGGAACGAAACGAAATCGGGAAATGCGCTTATGTAATTTTAAATTCTCTGATTCATCATATTTCCATCAGCAAGACGCTGCTTCGTCCAAAGCTGATCGAACGCGAGTCCACCGCCCGCAGAACCAGTAAATAGTTTTTTCATAGTAACTGAATAGTTACTTTTTATCTGACATTTGACAAAAAAGACACATGCCTTCGCATGTGTCTCATTCATGGGCAGAGGTGGATTCGAACCACCGAAGCAATTTGCAGCAGATTTACAGTCTGTCCCCTTTGGCCACTCGGGAATCTGCCCATCTTGATCAAAATATAAAATTATCCTGACAAGAAAGAATTATACCATAGCATGTTTTGCTTGGCAACCCTATTTTCTCATATTTTCGACTACTTATTTTCCTCAGGGTCAAATTCATAACATTCGCTTTCAAAATATTATGCTTCAAGGCCTATTGCTTATAAAAACACAAAGTAAAAAAGACAGCCACGATCGCTGTCTTTTTAGGAGAAGGTATTTTTACTATGGGGTATAGCAAAAACTATATAATGTATTGGGGGGTTTTTACGGTTATTATAATACCATGGGACACGGAATAAGTGTGCACAAACCTCACAAATTTTTCGTATTTTTTCTGTACATATTGTACAGTGTTAAAATTGTTGTTTTTCTACATAGCATTCAAAAATATACAAATGCGCAATCGTTTTCTCATATTTTTTTGAATCTGCTCATTTTTCCAGGTTTCTGACATATCATCGTTTCTCATTTTCCCCATTGTCCTATCGGATTCCCATAATTCCGCCATTTACAAAGGTTTTTGACAAAGTAAAAAAGACAGCCACGATCGCTGTCTTTTTAGGAGAAGGTATTTTTACTATGGGGTATAGCAAAAACTATATATAATGTATTGGGGGGTTTTTACGGTTATTATAATACCATGGTCCGGCAGATAAGTGTGCACAAACTTCACAAAAGTCGCTATGTGTTTTTGTGTATATTGTACAACACCTTTTTCAACCTGCCAGACATCCAATTAAATTCTGCACAATTTCCTGTATAAATACCTTCCATCTTTCACTGCTGTACAATTACAGCAATGAATCTTTGTCAAATAGTGATTCAAATTCTTCCCTTGTGATCTTCTCTTTTTCCAAAAGAAGTGCTGCACAACGGTCTAACACATCACGATTCTCATTGATAATACGCTTTGCTTCCTCATAAGCATGATCAATAATGCTTTTGACTTCTGCATCGATAGCAGAAGCAACACCTTCGCTGTAATTGTGTGCATGGGCAAGATCACGTCCAATAAATACTTCGTCATCATCATCTTTGTAGCAGATCAGTCCAATATTCTCCGACATACCATAGCGCGTCACCATATCCCTTGCCATGGTAGTTGCCTGCTTGATATCCTGGGAAGCCCCGGTTGTAATATCATCAAATACCAATTCTTCTGCAACACGTCCACCAAGATCTACGACAATCTCCTGCAACATCCGTCCCTTGGAATTGAACATCTCATCCTTTTCCGGGAGTGGCATCGTATAACCTGCTGCACCTGCTCCTGTAGGGATAATAGATACCGTATGCACTGGTCCCACATCCGGAAGTACATGAAACAGAATCGCATGACCAGACTCATGGTATGCTGTAATACGCTTTTCCTTCTCAGAAATAATGCGGCTTCGTTTCTCGGCACCGATTCCGACTTTGATAAATGCTCGTTGGATATCTTCCTGCTTGATAAATGCTCGATTTTCTTTTGCTGCAAGGATAGCAGACTCGTTCAGCAGGTTCTCAAGATCTGCACCAGTAAATCCTGCTGTAGTCTGTGCAATCTGCTTCAGATCTACATCATCGCCCAACGGCTTGTTTTTTGCATGTACGGCAAGAATTTCTTCTCTTCCCGCAACATCCGGACGACCAACAACAATCTTACGGTCAAAACGTCCCGGACGCATAATTGCAGGATCAAGAATATCCACACGGTTGGTTGCAGCCATCACGATAATTCCTTCATTGACACCGAAACCATCCATCTCTACCAGCATCTGGTTGAGTGTCTGTTCTCGCTCGTCGTGGCCTCCACCCATACCGGTGCCTCGTCTTCTTGCTACTGCGTCAATCTCATCAATAAATACGATACATGGTGCGTTTTTCTTTGCGTCTTCAAAGAGATCACGGACACGGGATGCACCGACACCGACAAACATCTCTACGAAATCAGATCCGGAAATACTGAAAAACGGTACAGCAGCTTCTCCGGCAACGGCTTTTGCAAGTAATGTTTTACCTGTTCCAGGAGGTCCTACAAGAAGCACACCTTTCGGAATACGTGCACCCAGATTTGTGTATTTCTTAGGATCACGAAGAAAATCAACCAATTCTTCGAGATCTTCTTTTTCTTCACGCAAACCAGCTACATTTGCAAAGGACATCTTGTTGTCTTCTTCGGTCGAAAGCTTTGCACGGCTTTTTCCGAAATTCATCATTTTGCTGCCACCACTATTTGCTGCGGCATTGTTATTCATAATCATGAATAAGATGAAAAATGCACCAAAAATGAGCAGGTATGGCAACAATGTCATAATCCAGCTCTCTGCCGGAACATCCTCCACCACATAATTATCAAACTTATTCTGATCCATCAGCGTCTGCATCTCATTGATATCTGAGCTATACATGTACTGCTGCGTACCATCTTTCAATTTAATTTTCAGACTACCTGTTGGCACTTCGCGGTTCTGTTCCACCTTGACGTAGGTTACATTTCCCTTCTGCAATGCTTTCTCGAATTCTGCTCTGGTATAAGAACTGGTAGATGTATTTCCTGTCAATCCGTACCAGATGAGGATTACGACAAGAACCAGTATCGCGTAAAATCCAAATCCTCGAAAGCCTCTCTTACTATTTGTATTCACTTTGTTCTCCTTTTCTACTCTGCATCTTCCACAAATCCGATATACGGAAGATTGCGATATCTCTGATCATAATCAAGACCATATCCCACTACAAATTTGTCCGGGATTACAAATCCTGTATAATCTACTTCAAAATCATTTACCACACGGCGATCCGGCTTATCCAGCAGGGTGCATACCGTAAGTGTCTTTGGATTACGGCTTTTGAAAAGAGACAGCAGACGGCTGAGTGTATGGCCGCTGTCCACGATATCTTCAACGACAATAACATTTTCGCCTTCAATGGACTGCTCTAAGTCCTTCTTTACATTAACCACACCAGATGAACGAGTTTCTGCTCCATAGCTGGAAACAGACATAAAATCCATAGTCATCGGAAGTTCGATTCTTTTTGCAAGCTCTGTGGTAAAGAAAATTGATCCTTTTAATATGCAAACAAGGTATACGGACTCTCCCGCAAAACGTTTGGTAATTTCCGCACCGATTTCCGCAATTCGTTTATCCAGCTGCTCCTCTGTCAGATACACAGAAATCTCATGCTTTTTGTTATAATCCATCATCTTTAGTTCCTCCTTTATATATTAATTCCAGCACTATTTTTGTCTTTTCACTTACCATGCAGTCTGCACCCATACGGCAACCAACGATCCAGTGTATCTGCGCATTCTGCGCCACAAGCCAGATTTTATCCCTCATATCTGCGGATACTTTCTCATTGATAAAATAGTCTGCCAGCTTCTTTCGATGTCCCTCTCCATCGAATACAAAATAGTCCTGTTTTCTACGGGTTCGAATAGAAAAACCATCTCTAATCTTATCATAATCAAACCATTTCGTATACATTTTTCGTGGAATTTCCCCCATATTTCCATCAAATCGAAAAATATGCAGCATAAATTTTTCTCCCTGCGTTCCCGCCGGGATGACGATGGGTTCTCCTTTTTTCAAACTTGATCTGAGCCTTTCCTCTGAAATGACGATTTCCTGTCTGTCATTTTCTGCAGATTCCTGATGATCTTTCCACAGGACAATACTGTCATACTCTCTTTTTGCAACTACTCCATAAGGCAGATCGGCTCTGCGCCCACTCTGCTTTTCCAACAGGTCTGCAACCGCCTCCAAATGCGCTCCGGTAATGTCCTTGCGCTTCTGTGCAGCCTCTGCAACTGTCTCATGCAGCACTCGCATCCGCAGTGCCTTTGGAAGCTTCTGCAACCCCTGCACGGATAACCGGTACTTCTGCCCTTCTTTTATCCGACACCCCTCCAGCGCACGGGCAGTTTCTTCTTCGAGATACTCCCGCAGTTCCCACAGTCTGTGTGCCGTCTGATTCATGTGGAGAACCGCCTGTGCATTAATTTCTTTCATTTGCGGCAAAATGTTATGTCGTATCCGGTTTCTGCTATATACAAGTTCCTCATTTGTCGCATCCATGCAAAAATCCTGCCCCCGCGCACCTAAATACTGTTCAATCTCTTCCCTGCTGATTTCCAACAAAGGGCGGATATAACATTCCCCTTCCTCGCCCGTACGTACCGGCCGCATCCCGCACAAACCATCAAGCCCGCTGCCTCTCGCCAGCTGAAAAAGCATCGTCTCCGCATTATCCTCCATATGATGTGCCAGTGCAACTTTCGTACCTTCCTTTTCTTTTGCAACTTCCGCAAATATTTCATAACGCAGCTTACGGGCAGCTTCCTCATCCCCCATGTGATGTTTGTTTGCATATGCCGGAACATTCACCGGAAACTCCCGGTATGTGAGTGTTTGTTCCTGACAGAACTGTTTTACAAAAAGCGCATCTTCTTTACTCGCTTTCCCACGGATTCCATGTTCCACGTGGATAACTTCCAGCGAAAAATTCATTCGTGTGGACAATTCTTTTAAAATCAGGCATAGACAGATGGAATCTGCTCCACCAGAGACTCCAACAATCACACGGTTTCCCGCAGATACCATATGCCATTTGTTCATAAACTCACAAATATGTTCTATCATTATTTCTCCCAAATACCGGTCACAATGATGGTCATATCATCCATCGCATGTCCTCCCGTAAAAAGCAGAACATGTTCAAGCAACGCCCGCGCCATACCACCGGCATTATCTGTATTTATCTCACTGATCATCTCCGCAAGCTTTTCTTCCGGATTTTTTACATGCAAATATTCTAACACACCATCCGTTACCATGACAAGAAAATCCCCATGGCACATCTTTGCCTCTTGCGGCTTTGCAAGCTGCTGCATATACACCCCTGCCGGAAGCGACGAACTGCTCAGACAAGTCACCTCTTCTTTATGTTTCAAAAAGGAGGCCGCCGCGCCGATTTTTATCAGTTCCACATTTCCCGTATACAGATCCACCGTCGCATAATCCATCGTGGAATAGCTTTCGTCGTCTCCTTTGAGCACCATCGCAGAATTCATCATACGGATTGCCGTATCGGTAGGAAATCCCGCCTCCATGAATTTTTCCATCAGATCTACCACCATATCGCTCTCTTTACTCGCTGCTGGTCCGCTGCCCATACCGTCCGACAGACAGATATTGTATCTTCCGTTTTCCAAAAGAAAAAGTGAGAAATTGTCTCCGCTTATGGCCGCACCCTCTTTCGCCTTTGTCGCTACCCCGGATATGGCATCAAAACAAGTGTCCTCATATGCGGTAATGCTGACCGGATCACGCGTCAGAACCGCTCTGGCATCCTTTTGCAGACGCAACGCCATTCCCGTAGCTTTCTCAAGAGCACGCAAATAATTCTTCGACGGAATCCCGCCTCCCCATTTGCTTGCCACTTCCGCAGTAATGGAACGTCGTTTGTCCCTGTCTTCGTAAATATGGATCTGTTCTGCCACAAGACCTCTCTCCCGCACCTCAAATCCAATGCGAGCCAACAGCATCTTCGATTTTCCATCGAGATTCTTCTGTCCTTTCGTCCAGTCCTGCATCACATCCGCCATGGCATCTAACTGCCCCGCAATGACCATACGGTTTTCCTGCAGGCGCTGATACCATGCTTCGTTCAGTTCCATTCTTGAAAAAGCCCACACAGCCTCCTCCACCATTCCCCGATAACAGGGGCAGTTTTCCATATAATTGCTCTCTATGATATCCTCTTTCGAATTGTGTGCAACCACTGCCTGGAGCATTCGCCGTATTTTTGATGTATGCACATGCTTTGCTGCTCCCCAGCAAATCGCACAGGCATCACAGCTGCTGCACATTTTTGCAGTAATCTCTTCTTCCAAAACCGTAACGCTCTCGTGGCTCGACAATTCTTCTTTCTTCCCAATTGCAGCAAATGCCACAGAAAGTTCATCGACCGCTTCCGCAAAAGCCTGCATTCTTTCACTTTCATATCCCCCTGCCGGCTGCATCATAGCAACCTCCCTCTGCAAAAAAGGAGCGGCAAACACTTTCCCCATCTCCGATGACATTTGTAGCAGATAATGAAACACCACCGTCATCCCGCACACGGTCACACCCTCACACAATCCAAGAATCATTTCCCGCTGTTCCAATTTGGCAAATATCATTCCAGAGCAGTTCATTATGATCGTACATATTCCGGCAATGATTCCAGCTGTCCATCCGGCACATTTACGATTCGCCCACATATAAAAGCGAATTCCGGTGCCTGCCACCAAAAGAATAAACAGATATTTTACCATCGCCCCCGGCGACATCGTATACCCCATCGTTGCAAACATCCCTATGTACAATAAAATATTTCGCCTCTGTTCCAGACAACACGCACCATAGAAAGCTGGCAGGAGCGGATAATATCCCATAATGCAGATTAGGGAACACACCACACCCATTCCTCCATAGCAGACTTTTACCATAACATTCATCCATTTTTTTTCTGTATTCATTTCACACCTCCACACAATGACTGGTAATTTTTTCATGGATGGATTATACGGGACATGTCTGAAAATACTTGTCATTTTTACGGTGCTTTTTGAAAAAGTTTTCGTCAAAACCTCTCCCCTCTGCCGATTCGAGGGAGCTTACGTAGGATGAAGAACATAAAAAAAGAAAGAATCTGGTCAGCCCAAATTCTTTCCCTACTTCTCTTTTTCCTTGAAAATAATTTCGTTCTTGTAAGTAAGCCCAAGCTTACTCTTCGCTACATCCTCAATATACTGTGAGGACTTCATGTATTCCTCAAGATCATCCAGTTCCGAAGATCTCTGCGTTTCATCCTGCTTTTCCTGCTGAAGTTCCGCTTCCTTCGCCTGATAATCACTGTCCTTTTGTTTTAATTTGCATATTTGTACAGCCATAACTGCAAGAAATGCGAGTACAATAATTGTAATGCTTACGGTACCGGCGTTCTTGCGTCTTCTTTTTTTAGCACTCATTTTTCTTCTCCGATTTCGTTGCTTTCCTTTTATCTCTTCTTATTGTAGCCACATTTTTCATTTTTTTCAATTGCTTTTTTGCAGAATGAATGATTTTTGTTATGCGGAACATCAAAGGTCTGCTGAAAACTGCATAGTACAATGCGGCTCCTGCCAGCCCCGCCACAAGCATATACCCTCGTATAATGCCATCATTCATCCGGCAAATGCGTAGAAAAATCCAGAACCCGCTGATCATCCAATACAATGCATCTTCAATAGATACCCAGATAATTCCATGCACAAAAATACGTCGTATGACCCGCAGCACATCGTAAACTAAAAACAAACCTGCGCCTGCAAGTATTGCCTGAACAAACAGCATCACTTCCACTTCAAGTCCGGATACCGGCTGCATCAGGAAAACAGCTTTCCAAGCATACCACCCTTTTTCCCGATTCCCGGTACCTGGGAATAATTGAGGGCATCTACCTGTCCATCAATATCCACCTCTCCCTTGTCCAGATTCAGGCGGTTCACATGAAGATCTTTGCCTTTGATATGAAGCATTCCAAGCTCTGTCTCAAGCAGAATCTCATTCACATCAAAGGATAATACATCCAATATTCCTGTAAAATTCCCTGTATGCCGGTTGTTCAGAATCATCTTGTGCTGATGTGTAATTGCCTTCTCTTCCATAAAAAAGACCTCCTATAGTTTTACTATATTAGAAGGCCTCTTTACTTATGACACATATTCAAATAAATCTTTTGCTTCTTCTTTCTTGGTAGTATCCTGAATGTCGAGAACACGAACCTTGACAGATTTCTGCCCAAAAAGAATTTCTATCTCATCTCCGACTTTCACGTTGGTGGATGCCTTGGCCGGCTTTCCGTTTACCATGACACGCCCCGCATCACACGCTTCATTTGCTACCGTGCGGCGCTTGATCAATCGGGATACTTTTAAAAACTTGTCTAATCTCATATTCTTTCTCCTGATAGAAAAAGTGGAGCCATATTATGGCTCCACCTGCTTATGCCCTAAATTAGTTTAAAGAATCCTTTAAAGCCTTTCCAGCCTTAAACTTAGGTGCCTTAGAAGCTGGGATCTTAATCTCCTGCTTTGTCTGTGGGTTTCTACCAACTCTTGCAGCTCTCTCGGATACCTCGAATGTACCGAATCCTACTAACTGTACCTTCTCACCCTTCTTTAATTCTTCAGCAATAACATCTGTAAATGCCTTAACGGCTGCCTCTGCGTCCTTCTTTGAGATTTCAGCCTTCTCAGCTACAGCTGCAACTAACTCTGCTTTGTTCATGTCAAAATTCCTCCTATGGATTCTATATTATATAATTCGAGTTCCTTCTCTCAAATTACTTACAAATCTATTTATACTTGTTTTCCTACTGTTTGTCAAGGAAAAATGCCATATTTTAGGGCTTTTCAGCCTTGAAAAACATACAAAAAAGCAGTGGAAAAATCGTCATTTTGACACATTGGTACTCGTATTGTATAAACTGGACAACAAATCCTTCAGTACATCCGAATCATCATTGCTTTTTTGACTTTCGCTGTTCTTCCCCTCACTTGTCTTATTTTCTGTGCTTTGCGACCGCTGACTGCTCTGCGAATTTTCAGTCGTGCTGCTTGAGCTGCTCTCACTGTTCTTACCTGTAGATGTCCCGGAGGATTCACTGCCTTCCTCATCTTTAAGTTTAATAATGATTGTAGCTTCCGATGAATTTACATATAAATTCCGTTTCCATGCATCATAACCGTCCGCATACACGGTTACGGTATGGGAACCATAGGTCAGTTTCAGCGTCTTCCCGGCATCTGTCTCCTTTCCATCCACAAGCAGCAGGGCATCTTCCACGTCAATCGAAAATTTTATTTTTCCATATTGTGGGCCATCACCCTTTAACTCACTCAGATCAACCGTAGTTGTTTTTCCCCGCCGGATCTTAATTTTTTTGCTGCCGCCCCATCCATTATTCGCAACGGTCAGCGTATATTTTCCTTCGGGCACCTGTAATGTCAGGTCGGGTGTGATCTCCGTAAAGATCTTCTTCCCGAGCTGCAGAAAACTGCCTTCGAACAAGGACGTATTTTTTAGCCTCAGGGTTCCCTGCGCCGTCGTGATATTCACGGAAAGAATTTCTTTGTCCATTCCTACAACGGTAAGCGTATCACCCTGTTTAATGTCCGTTATATCCACTTTTTCATCCCCGGAAAACACAAATGTGTTGTCCTTATAACGGTATTTGTTGTCCGCGATCATGAGCATATTCTTCTCTTCATTCACGGAAAAACGCGTAATATCCTCATAAACCCATGCCTCATCCGACAACTGTATCTCGGATAATGTTCCATCCACCGTCTGTTCCCCGATGGTCACAAGAGCCCCCAGGGAAAATGCCGCCAACGTAGACTGATTTCCATATTTGTCTAAGAACTGTGTGTCTGCTCCATAATAAAAGCGATACTCCATTCCATTCGTATAACGGTAAAGGCGCAAACTTTCTTCTGTCTGATCTATCCCCGTAATAAGATAGGCCTCTTCCTTTTGTGTCTCCTGCGTGTCTGCTTCTGTCTGATCAGCAATAGAGTGATGAAAATATGTCATCCCATCATCCACGGTCTCCTTTCCGCACCCTGTCAGCATTACCGATGTCAGCAGAAAAACAACACAGATGATATATTGTATTGTCTTATGTATTTGTTTTTTATTCATAGCTTTAGTATACATGATTCTTAATTATTTTGAAATAACTTCTCCAAAAAGATGCTGCGCGCAGGCTCTAATTCAATCATCTGCCTTATTTTCTCAATATCCCGTTCCGAAACCCATGCTTTGTGCGAATTTATGTAATGATTAGAGATTTTCCAGAATTTTTCCGGAAACAAAAGAATTACCGAAAGCATCTGTCTCTCTTCTCTGGAAATTGTTCTCTCTCTGGCATAAATATCTATCAGACGCATTCCAATTTCCGGATTCCAATGATTCTTTTCAAGTATTTTGCGAAGAAAATTTGCAAGATCCGCAATCTGCAGATTACAAGACATGCTTTCATAGTTAATAATACAAAATCCATCCGGTCCGCGGACAATGTTATGTTGATTAAAGTCTCCGTGGCACAATAAACTGTCCGGCTTCTCTTTCATCTCGGAAAGAAGCTGTATCGCCTTTTTTGCTTGTTCAATGTAATGCGTATACTGATCCCAAAAATAACGTTCAAACTGATTTTTGCTTTTTTTCCCGTGCACATAGTTTTTCACCTTTATCAATTCCCGATAATGTCTTTGACAGATATTTCCCGGTTCATTGCGATCTGTTTTCATAAAGGCCGGAACCATCAGGGGGCAGATGGCCAATTTACGATGAATGCGTGCCAGAAGAGCCACTGCCTGCTGCATATCATTTTCCATCCCTGTCCGGCATTCCGTTCCGGAAATCATATCTTTCAGCCAGTACCGCTTCCCATATTCATCCTCAACAGATGCTTCTCCCTCTTTCGTCAGGCAGACCTGTTCCGCCACAATCCCCTCTTCCTGCAAATACTGCAAAACTTCCCGTAAAAATGCCGCCCGCTCCTTCGATCCCCGGAAGGGTATCAACAGCTTCAATCCCTGACTGGTATCACAGATATATGCACCTCTTCCTTTTGTGATCTGTTTTATATCAAGGTCGTACTGTTCCAGCAGCGCCTCCGACTGATTATACAAAAAAACCCCTCCCATATGACATACTGTGTTGCTATCATATGAGATGGGTCATTAAAATATGCGCCTCTTCCTCCAGACATTCTCTGGTATTACACTCCGGATGTTCCAATACAAGTTCAAACAAATGATCCAATACTGCTCCAATCTGTTTGCCCGGCTGCATTCCCATACGAATAAGATCCCGGCCATTCAAAGCCAGATCACTTTTTTTGACACACTGCTGCTCACGGATTATCTGCTGATACAATTTCTCAAACTCATCAATATAGGCAAGTTTTTCTCTCCGTTGATACATACTTTGTCCCAACGTATCCGCACGTTTTACTGCCAAAAGTCCCTCCATGTTTTCCTCACCGATACGGCTCATCATCCGCCGGACACTGGTAGCGCTCAGCGCCGGCCTGTCATCATGGTAACGTACAAACAGACAGACATGATTAATCGTATCATTGTCAAATTTCAAACGGCGAAGAATCTCTTTTGCCATTTTGGCGCCTTCCTGCGGATGTCCCTTAAAATGGTCCTGCCCCTCTTCATCCGTTGTAATGCAAAGAGGTTTGGCAACATCGTGAAGCAGAATTGCAAGCCGAAGTACTTTGTCCTCTGAAATCGCTTCCAATGCATGAATCGTATGTTCTCCGACGGTATACATGTGATGTTTGTTGTGTTGTGGTGTCTCCATCATCCGGTCAAATTCCGGTAAAAACACACGGCTCAACCCAAGTTCGTATACTTCCCGCATCTCCTGCGGATTTGCAGAGGTCAGGAGTTTCACCAATTCCATCTGGATACGTTCCGCACTGACTTTTGCAAGGGTAGGAGCTAAATCTGCAACTGCAACTTTCGTCCGCTCTTCGATGGAAAAACCAAGTTGTGCAGCAAAACGAACCGCCCGTAACATTCGAAGTGCATCCTCGCCAAAACGATCATGCGGATTCCCGACACAGCGAATGATGCCTTTTTTAAGATCCTGTTCTCCTTCAAAAGCATCCACAAGACCCGATTCGTCATTGTAAGCCATAGCATTAATCGTAAAATCCCTGCGTTTTAAATCTTCCACAAGATTCCCTGTAAAAATAACTTCCTTCGGATGCCGGCTGTCTTCATATTCTCCATCAATACGATATGTGGTCACTTCATATCCTACATGATCAAGCATTATGGTTACCGTTCCATGCTGAATTCCCGTATCAATCGTATGAGAAAACAATGATTTAACAATTTCCGGACGTGCGGAAGTTGTAATATCCCAATCTTTTGGTTCCCGTCCCAAAAGAGTATCCCTGACACAGCCACCCACAGCATATGCATCATACCCTTCCTTTTGCAGACGGTGAATTATTCGATTAACATGTTCCGGTAACTTCATTCTCATATAAATTTATAGTGTCCTTTTTCTCCCATTTTAACCGTGTATAGCAGATCATCCGCTTTACGGATCAATTCATTAATTTCATCCTCATTATGTACATTTGCAGCACTTGCAATACCAATGGAACATGTGATCAGCCGACCTGCATCTACAGTGATCTCATGCCCTAAATACTCTTCAATCTGCTTTTTAAATCCAGCATTCGCATCAATTCGCGCATAGATGTCCTTCGCTATTTTTTCAAGCGTATCCTTGTCCTTCGTCTCAAGTATGATAATAAACTCATCTCCGCCGAACCGGCTGACAAATCCTTTTCCCTGACTGACCTGTTTGAAAATGAGTGCCATCTCTTTGAGAATCAGATCTCCCACATCATGTCCGTATGTGTCATTGTAATGTTTGAAATTGTCCAGATCGATGAACATCAGCCCTATGTCACGCCCTGCAGATTTTCCTTTTAACTGTTCTTCTATCTTGCCAAGCTGCTGATACATTCCTGCACGGTTATAAATTCCAGTCAATATATCAGTAACTGCAGCCGCCTGAAGTTTACGATTCATCTCATATGCCTTCTCATATGCCTCGATTCGATTGATGGAATATTCCATCTCGCGAAAAAGCAGCTGATAAATATTCAGGTCATCTTCATTGAGCATATAACGTTCAATAGAACCATGCCAGTTATCTTTCATTCGCACATATGCGATCAAAAGGCTCGTAAGTGTTCCGTTTTTCATAAATGGCACTGCCACAAATGAACAGACATCATCCACACCAAAGTAAGAAATCATATCCTGATGTTCAAAAAATCCTTCACCTATCTTGGATACAACAAATCCCTGCGGATATTCCTTGATGGCATGATTGATGCCGCGTAATACTTCATCGGACATATTGCGTCCGGTATCATTGTATAACACATTTGGTTTACGATCCTGATAACAGATGTACAAAGCGCAATCAAGATTAAAATGATTGATAAAGCAACTGATTGCATTCTGCACCATTACCGGAACTTGCTGGTTTGTGACATCAATCAGTTTCTGCCACGTAGAAAGAAACTCCATCTGCCGCTTGGTGCTCTGGAAATCTTTTGCCAATCCTTCCTGCTTAATCAACGCTTCAATGCTTGTCTCTGAAACTCTGCAGGAACTACTGTCATTTTCCGGCTCAATCTCCTGTAACATGTCCATTTGCACAGAACTTTCCATCTCCGAACACATCTCTTCATGCTGGCGCAGCAATTCTTCTTCCCTCTCATACAGCTGCGTACGTCCAGTCTGTCGGAACAGATTCATTCTTGCCTGTCGGAAAATACGGTAACTGAAAAATTCATTTCCCTCTGCCTGCGCAAGAAAATGTTCTGCCTTCTCAAAATTATCATATGCCCCTTCAAAATTACCATCATACTGATTCAGAAGTGCCTGCGCAAATGTATAAAGAAACATATCATCATCGCACTGGGCATAATCATGAATGATTTCTTCATTATTATTTTTCTTTTCTTTTTCTACAATATAATTTAAAAACTGACGGCAGCTTAACAGATACCGTTCACAGGTAAAACGATCCTTCCGTGAAATACCTGCTAATGCCAGCAATGCATACAGTTTTGACAGATTGCATACCCGCAGACTGTTCAGATGTAACTTTTCAATTACTTTCATGGAAATCAACAGGTCATGCTCCGCATCTGCATAACGCTCCTGCATAATATAGTTCAAGGCACGATTGTAATATACTTCTGCAATATCTTCCGGCAGCCGCAACTCGTAAAAGATTTCAATTGCACGGTTATAATACTGTTGTGCCATCTCATTTTTTCCCATAGCACTAAGATTATAGCCAATTCCGGACATCAGTCTACCAGTATAAAAACTTCCCCTGGATTTCATAAACTCATAAGTGCGCACAGAATACAATAATGCAATCTCATTCATTCCATTTGTGGCTGCGATCATGATATTTTTCTGGTAAGCATCATATACCAGCTGCTCATTTCCGATTTTCTTTGCCAAAGCTACTCCCTTGCTGAAGTAAAACAACGCAGCTTCCGAACGATATGCCTTTGCTACAACCTTCGGATGATTGTCATATGCATATATGTAAATATGTGCCAGATGATTTCTGTATCCATACTGCATCAGCTTTTCGATGAGTTCTGCCTCAATCGGAATATCCTGCACACAGAAAAAGATATTATACCAGCCTGACATTCTGGTCATGACTTTTAAAAGTTCTGCCCGAAATACCTGCTTTGCATTTCCGCTTTCCATAGCATGCCCATATGCAAGATTTGCATACTTCTCCGCTTTTTCCAGTTTTCCCTGATACATATAGCAGGTTGCACGAAGGAAATCACACTGGGAACGATACATAGATTCATTTTCTTCCGGACTCATGTGTGTCGCTTCTGAAACAAGCTCAAGTGCTTTCGATAACTCTCCCAGCAAAATAGAGGTTCTGGCATACAAAAGATAGAAGGCACGTTTGCATGAAATTTCCATCTTTGCATCTTCAAATTTAATCTTATGTTCTACCCCTTGAAAATAACGTTTTGCCTGATCATAATCGAGAAATTCTACAATGTTTGCAACTTTTCGAATACTTTTTTCATAATTCTCATCTACATATACATTGTCTGTATAGCCTTCAACTAAAGGAAGTTCTTCTTTCAGTTCCGTCCTGCGGCGGTTGGAAGATCCGATATGATACAGCTGACTGTGATCTTCAAGACTCTCAACGATACCATCCCAAACTTCCGCAATAGACTCCCATCGTCCGACAGAATCGTTTACTCCAAGCACAAGACCAATATTCGGATCGGGATTCGTAATAAGTGCATAAACCAGTTCAAATGCACTCCGGCTGGCCATCTGAAAACGATTAATTACAAGAACAATCGGATGTGTTTTTGCCAAAGCTTTCAGCATCGCTGCGATAGCCTCTGTCATACGACCCTGCTCATATTCTACTTCGTTGAGCAGAACTCCCTCCTCCCTCTCACAGATTCCATTTTCATAATAACTGCGAAACACTTCTCTATGTAGTTCATATACACCACATTCTGTTAGAAATGTGTCAAAATCGCCATCTCGATACTTCCGGAACATATCGCAGATGGTGTCCAAAAACGGTTCATAAGCCCCCGTTAATTCACGGTATCCAAACTCATGCCAAGTAAAAAAAACGCTATCATCGTTTTCCTGATAACGCTTTATCATCTCTAAATTTTCAATTGAAAAATCATTATTATAGCTTGCCATAACAATGTTTCTCTCTGTTTTTCCCACACGGTTGTATACCTGTTCAATTACACCGTTATAGTACTTATCAATCATGGATTACTCCCCCTGCAATCCTTTTTTGTGTCTGACAAATAACTTAAACACTAAAATATATAGTATGACAAACCCCTGTTTTTGTCAAGATTCACGCACTTTTCACCGTCTCCAAAAGCATACGGATTTTCTCATTTTCCGGCATAATTTTGTAGTCCATTTTTCTGCCCGTTATCGGATGCGTAAAGGTGATCCGGTAAGAACACAATCCCAGTTGCTCTGCCGGGCAATTTCCGTATTTCGCATCTCCCACAATCGGAATTCCCGCATATGCCAGCTGCACACGAATCTGGTGATGTCTGCCTGTATGAAGTGTAATATCCAGCAGCACCTTTTGTCCTTTCTGCGCAACAACCTCATAATTCAAAAGTGCATGCTTGGTATTTTTAGTCTTCTGCGAGGTAATTGAAGAGATATTTTTCTTCGCATCAAAAACAATTTCATTTTCCAAAACTCCCTTTTCGGTCAACCCGATTTCTTCCATGGAATGTTTGCCCTCCGGAAGTTGCACCAGCGCATAATAATGTTTGCCCACAAAGCGATTCTTTATCTGTGCCGTTAGTTTTGCAGCCGCCTGAGGCGTTTTGGCATATACCATCACGCCCTCAACCGGCTGGTCTAACCGGTGAACAATTCCAATATAGGGTGGCTGTGTGCTGCCTTCCACACGTTTTTTTCCCACAATATAATTTTTTAAAATACTTTCCATATCTTTCTGTCCGAGACGTTTCGTCTGTGTTGCAACGCCCGCCGGTTTGTGACAGACAAGAATGGCTTCATCCTCGTATATGATTTCCGGTTGTGTCATATCTTCTCTAATTTTCCTTATATCCTGGTATAATGATTTCCTTTGCATGCTCTACCTGCTCCTTTGTTGGAGGTTCCACATCTTCTAGTGCATATGGAATACCAAGTTCCTTCCACTTAAATACGCCAAGTGTATGGTATGGTAAAATTTCCACACGATCTACTGTTTTTAACGTATCAATAAATGCGCGGAGCCTGTGTAACTGCCCGTCATCATCGGTAATGCCCGGAACAAGCACATGACGAATCCACATTGCCTTGCCATGATCCGACAAGCAGGTTGCCATATCCAAAATATTTTTATTTGTCTGACCTGTCAGTTTTTTATGCTCGTCCTCATCAATTTCCTTTATGTCGAGCATAAACAGATCCGTCACTTCCATCAGCTTTTCAAACTTGGAATAGAACGGTTCCTCACGGGTGAACGGGTTGCCCGATGTATCCAGACAGGTATTGACTCCCTTTTCTTTGGCAAGCGTAAACAATTCCGTAACAAAATCAATCTGTAACAGTGCTTCCCCGCCGCTTACGGTAATGCCACCCTTTTTGCCCCAGTATCTTTTATACCGCAACGCCTGTTGTAAAATTTCCTCTGCGCTTTTCATTTCCCCCTCGGTCTTTGCCCAGGTGTCCGGATTATGGCAGTATTTGCATCGCATATTGCAGCCCTTCAAAAATATCAGATAGCGTACACCCGGACCGTCTGCAGAACCGAATGTCTCGATTGAATGTATATTTCCTAGCATTATTTTACCTCGTTTTTTAGCCAAACCAATAAAAGTAACGAATTAATATTTAATTAGTATATGCAAATTATATCATAAAAACAGGGCTAATACACAAATATTCATTCATGTATTAACCCTGATTTCTTATTCATTCCAACGGATATGATCTACGAATTACTCTGTTACTTCGCAACTCTCGTGACCCTTTAGATCATATTACATATGATCGTGGCAGGTACGTGCGATTACATCCATCTGCTGTTCCTTAGTAAGATCGATGAACTTAACAGCGTAACCAGATACACGGATTGTGAAGTTTGCGTACTCTTCTTTCTCCGGATGCTCCATAGCGTCGATAAGCTTCTCCTTACCAAATACATTGACATTGAGGTGATGCGCACCCTGATCAAAGTATCCATCCATAACGTTTACAAGGTTATCGATACGCTCACCCTCTTCATTTCCAAGTGCACCAGGGTTGATGGTCTGGGTGTTGGAAATTCCGTCAAGTGCCCACTCATATGGGATCTTTGTCAGAGAGTTCAGGGAAGCAAGAAGTCCGCTCTTCTCTGCGCCGTAGCTTGGGTTAGCTCCCGGTGAAAGTGGCTCGCCTGCCTTACGTCCGTCTGGCATTGCTCCTGTAGCCTTACCGTATACAACGTTAGATGTAATTGTAAGGATAGAAGTTGTAGGCTCAGAATCACGGTATGTGTGATGTTTCTTTAACTTATCCATGAATGTCTGTAACAGCCATACTCCGATATCGTCGGCACGGTCATCATCGTTACCGTATCTTGGGAAGTCTCCCTCGATCTCGAAGTCTTTTGCAATTCCGTTCTCATCACGGATTACCTTAACCTTTGCGTACTTGATTGCGGAAAGAGAATCAATAACATGTGAGAATCCTGCAATACCGGTTGCGAATGTTCTCTTGAGATCGGTATCCATCAGAGAAAGTTCTGCTGCTTCATAGTAATATTTGTCATGCATATACTGGATCAGGTTTAAGGTATTTACATAAATATCTACTAACCAGTCCATCATCTTGTCGTACTTCTCCATAACTTCATCGTAATCAAGGTACTCAGATGTGATCGGCTTGTAATCAGGTCCGACCTGCTGGCCTGTCTTCTCATCCACACCACCGTTGATTGCGTAGAGGAGACACTTTGCAAGGTTTGCACGGGCACCGAAGAACTGCATCTCCTTACCTGTCTGTGTAGCGGAAACACAGCAGCAGATTGCATAATCATCGCCCCATACAGGCTTCATAGCGTCATCATTCTCGTACTGGATAGAGCTTGTATCGATAGAAATACGTGCTGCATAATCCTTGAATGCCTGTGGAAGTCTGGAAGAATATAATACTGTAAGGTTTGGCTCCGGAGCCGGTCCCATATTCTCTAATGTATGCAGGAAACGGAAGTCGGACTTTGTAACCATAGAACGTCCGTCTACACCTGTACCTGCAACGTCAAGTGTTGCCCATACCGGGTCACCTGAGAACAGCTGGTTGTAAGAAGGAATACGTGCAAACTTCACCATACGAAGCTTCATTGTGAAGTGATCAACTAATTCCTGTACTTCCTGCTCAGTGATAATACCCTTCTTTAAATCTCTCTCGAAGTAGATATCCAGGAAAGTAGAAACACGTCCAACGGACATTGCTGCACCGTTCTGTGTCTTGATTGCTGCAAGGTATCCGAAGTATAACCACTGTACAGCTTCCTTTGCGTTTGTTGCAGGTCTTGAAATATCGTATCCATAGATCTCTGCAAGCTTCTTCATATCCTCTAAGCATTTAATCTGCTCGGCGATCTCTTCTCTTAAACGGATCACATTGTCTGTCATCTCGCCACATCCACAGTTTGCCTTATCTTTCTTCTTCTCCTCGATGAGGTGATCGATACCATATAATGCAACACGACGGTAATCGCCGACAATACGTCCACGTCCGTATGTATCCGGAAGACCTGTTAAGATCTTATTGTGACGTACTTTCATCATCTCCGGTGTGTAAGCATCAAATACAGCTGTATTATGTGTCTTATGATACTTGGTAAAGATCTCCTTTAACTTGTCACTTACCTGGTATCCGTATGTCTCACACGCCTGAACAGCCATCTTGATTCCACCGTAAGGCATGAATGCACGCTTTAATGGTTTGTCTGTCTGTAAACCTACAATTGTCTCTAAATCCTTTAAGGACTCATCAATATATCCCGGACCATAAGCTGTAATACCTGTTACAACCTCTGTCTCCATATCAAGAACGCCACCCTTTGCACGTTCCTCTTTCTGTAACTTCTGTAATGCTCCCCAAAGCTTATCTGTTGCCTCTGTTGGTCCAGCGAGGAAGTCCTCGTTTCCATCATATGGGGTGTAGTTGTCCTGAATGAACTGACGAACATTGATTTCTTCTTTCCAAAGACGTCCTTCGAATCCATCCCATTCTTTCATTTCTAACATGATGTTCCTCCTTCTATAAAATTGATTGCACTATTGCCATATATTAGTTTTGTCTAACCACTGATAGGTTATACTAACATATGTAATTTGTCAAGTCCAGGGAATCGTGTTTTTGATTTGATACAAAGCACAACTCTTCAGTATCTTTATTCTGAAAAGTCTATATATCTAATTAAAAAAAGACCCTCCAGGCTCCTTTTGTTGCCCAGACGGTCGGCAATTGCAACGCTTCTCTGAAGCATCGCCTGCGATGCCTCGAAGAGACATTGCATTCTTCGGCAGCCAATAAAACTGCCATGTTATACTCCACGTGGTTCTCCACTCATTCCGTCAGTCATATAACGACTGTATTATAACTTACTGTGTCTCTTTGCGCAAGCAGAAAAATGTGGAAAATAAAAAGTCAGAAAACGCCAATTATGACACCTTCTGACTCTATGTTCTACGCACGAACGGCCCAACGCATTTTTGTGGAACGCGCACGCCCATTTTGTGCACATTCCTGTGCAGACGGTCGGATCACGTCCTTCGAATAATCACTGTAAATTCCTTCACGGAAACCTTCCTTTAATGCACGTTTTACCAATTTGTCCTCACCGGAATGGAAAGTAAGTATTGCTACACGTCCACCCGGTTTCAGTGCATCCGGAAGTTTCTCCATAAATTCATAAAGTACTTCAAATTCCCGGTTCACATCAATACGCAAAGCCTGAAATGTCCTCTGGCATGTTTTTTTAATTGTAACTTTCTTTTCTTTTTCCGGAAGAAAATCCAGTGTTTTTTCTATAACATGACGAAGTTTGGTTGTCGTATCAATACGATTTCCTTTTCGGATCTCATCGGTGATTGCTTTTGCCAGTTCTTCACAGTACGGTTCATCCGAGTTCTCATCCAGCATTCCTGCCAGTTCTTCTCTGGAAATATGATCGAGGCGTTCTGCCGCGCTGATTCCCTTTTCCGGATTCAGACGCAGATCCAGGGGGCCATCTACTTTAAAGGAAAAGCCTCTCTCCGGGTTGTCAATCTGCATCGAAGAAACACCTAAATCGGCCAATATGAAATCAAAGCCTCCGGCCTCCTTTGCAATCTCATCAATCGTGCAGAAGTTCTGCAGTTTGATTGTGAGGATATCCTCACCAAAACCTGCATCTGCAAGTCTCTTTTTCGTCTTTGCGGACTCGATAGGGTCCACATCCGTCGCATACATGTGTCCCTTCCCCTGCAACTGCTGCAACATGGCCTTGGTATGTCCACCATATCCAAGCGTGGCATCAAATCCGGTCTCTCCCGGCTGAATATTTAAAAAGTTAATAATTTCGTTTACCATAATGGAAATATGCATTCCTGCCGGTGTATTTCCTTTTTGAATCACATGGGCGATCGTATCCTGATATTTTTCCGGATTCAGTTCCTTATATTTTTCCTCAAATTTCTTTGGATATTTTCCTTTATAACGCACACGTCTTTTGTGTACGGTTTCCTTCTGCTCTTCCATGCAGTCTCTCCTTGCCTTTTGCTGTTATTCCGTCTTCATGCGCGCCCGTTGCTTTTCATTGATGAATTTGCGCAGATTTGGATCCTCGTATTTCAATTTACACCCATACAGAAACTTATCTTTAGCGATTGTCTTTTTCCGCACACAGACACCTGCCAAAGGCATCTCCAGCTCCTGATTAAGCGTTTCTGCCCGCACAGATTCTCCCCTGCGGATGCCATCTTTATTCGTAATTATGGCAAACCCGGTCGCCGATACATCTCTGACCGTTCCGCCCACCTGTTCGTCCGACTGGCCGACATAAATATTCGCCGGCGCATGGATCTCCAGCCGGTAAGCATGCCGACGGTTCATTTTCGTTCCATCTTTGCTCGGTATAATGACATGACAATATCCATTATCACCTTTTGCTTTCTTGATTGTGATATCTTCCCACACAACTGGCGGCATATCATCTTTCAACAAATACAGATCGATCAGCACGTTTGGAGAATCAAAAGCGACTGTAAATGTACTCTCTTCTCCGTTGTCCCCCGCAGGGACTACTGTTCGGATTTCATCCACTGCCAAACCCGTAGGATACACTTTTTGTATCTTTACCGGGAAATCCAGTGACTTTGGACTTCTTACCTCTTCGCCATCTTTCATCATCTTCGAAAACACTTTAACAATAAGATGGCTGTCTTTTTCAACTTCCCCTATTTTCATAACTTTTTCCCTTTACAGTTTGAATCGGTAACCAACACCCCAGATTGTTTCGATATACTGTGGTTTGTTGGTATTCATCTCAATTTTTTCACGAATCTTCTTGATGTGTACTGTAACAGTTGCAATGTCTCCAATAGATTCCATATCCCAGATTTTACGGAACAATTCTTCCTTTGTAAATACGTGATTCGGATTTTCCGCAAGGAAAGTAAGCAGATCGAATTCCTTCGTTGTAAACTGTCTCTCCTCACCATTTACCCATACACGACGCGCTGTCTTGTCAATTTTGATTCCGCGGATCTCAACAATATCATTCTCTACGGTATTGCTTCCGATCAGTCTCTCATAACGTGCAAGATGCGCCTTCACACGTGCAACCAATTCACTTGGTGAAAATGGCTTGGTGACATAATCATCTGCTCCCAGACCCAGTCCACGGATTTTATCAATATCATCCTTCTTGGCTGATACCATAAGGATCGGCGTATTCTTCTTCTCGCGAATCTGCTTGCAGATCTCAAAGCCATCCACTTCCGGTAACATCAAATCCAGAATAAACAGATCAAAATCTTCGTTTAAGGCCCTCTCCAATCCGCTTTTCCCATCATTTTCAATTTCAACTTCAAAGCCGCTGAGTTCCAGATAATCCTTCTCTAAATCTGCAATCGCCACTTCATCTTCTACAATTAAAATTCTACTCATTTGCTACCTCCTGATATTTGCGAATAACAAAATACATTGTTGTGCCACTGTTCTCTTTGCTGGTTGCCCAGATTTTTCCACCGTGGTCCTCAATAATTTTCTTTACAATCGACAGACCGATTCCGCTTCCGCCCGTCGCAGAATTGCGGGAGGCATCCGTGCGGTAAAACCGGTCAAAAATGTACGGCAGGTCTTTTTGCGCAATACCCCGTCCGTTATCCTCGATTTCTACCTGTATGAAATCCCCGACATCCTTAATACGAATGTTGATGAACTTCTCCGTCTTGTTCATATATTTCACAGAATTTCCAATAATGTTGTTGATTACGCGGCGGAGCTGCTCCGGATCTGCGATGATCATAGTATCTGCTGTGGCATAATTGAAATAGGACAGGCCAATACCTTTTGCTTCAAGGTCAAGCCCGATTTCCTCCACGCAGTCTTTGAAATATTCACACACATTGATTTTTGCAAAATCATACGGAATACGGTTCGTATCAATTTTTGAATATAAGGTCAGTTCATTGATAAGTGTATCCATCTCGTTTGCTTTATTATAAATCGTGCGAATATATTTATCCAGTTTTTCCGGGGTATTTGCCACACCATCCATGATACCTTCTGCATATCCTTTGACTGCAGTAATCGGAGTCTTTAAATCATGTGCAATATTACTGATGAGTGCTTTGTTTTCCCGCTCATTATTAAGTTTCTCTTCTGCGTTATCTTTCAGACGTTGACGCATCTCCTCAAACGTAACACATAGTTCACCGATCTCATCATCCGCTTTCACATCCATGGAAAAATCCAGGTTGCCTTCTTTAATATTCTCCGCTGCAACCTGCAACTTTTTAATTGGCGTGATCATGCTGCGGTATATCCAAATGATCATCATAAAAGCCGTCAAAAGCAAAATAATGACAATCGAGATAATCCCACCTACAATTGTCTGCCGTACTTCCGGCACGGTTTCCTTCAGGGAAGTAATGATAAAGGCCGTTGTCTCTTCCCCTGTAGTCAGTTTAAAATCTACCTGTTTTACAAGTATCTCATCATCACTGTCAATATAAGTTCCCACTCCTGCCTCGGATCCTGTTGAGCCGTAATCGGGAAGGGAATCGACAACAATCTGATTATCGCTGCCACCATTGTAATACAACTGACTGCCTCTTCGAATGATCAGATAGGAATACTTTTGTTTTAATTCCTCATTCAGTTCCTGCAGATACGTCATGTTCACAAGTTCGTCGGGGGTTTTTTGTATCTTCTTTTGTATTTTCTGAAAATCAGCTACCGTATACCGGTTCAACAGCTGTACGGAGTTGATCACACTATATGCATCGGTGTTCTTAATACCGTATGTCTCCTCGATTGCATGCGCCTGAAAATTGCAAAAGCCTACAACCGTCGCTGTCGCCAAAAGTATCGGTACAAATATAATGATGCAAAATGCAATAATTAATTTTGTCTTTATCTTCATGAATTGCTCCTTTATAGTAATGCATTATAAAAAGGCACAGGATTGTCTCCTGTGCCTTATTATAACATTGTTTATTCCAAAAGTATGTAAACTTTTCATAAACTCATGAACTATAAATATTTCTTTAATACATCAACTTTATCTGTTGCTTCCCATGGAAGGTTCAGATCGGTACGTCCAAAATGTCCGTATGCTGCGGTTCCACGATAAATCGGTCTGCGCAGATCAAGCATCTTAATGATTCCTGCCGGACGAAGATCAAAGTTCTCTCTTACGATCTCTACCAGCTTGTCATCTGCGATCTTGCCGGTTCCAAATGTATCAACCATAACCGAAGTAGGCTGTGCAACACCGATTGCGTAAGAAAGCTGGATCTCACACTTCTCTGCAAGCCCTGCTGCAACGATGTTCTTTGCCACATAACGTGCTGCGTATGCTGCGGAACGGTCTACCTTTGTACAATCTTTTCCAGAGAAAGCCCCGCCACCGTGACGTGCGTATCCGCCGTAAGTATCTACAATGATCTTACGTCCGGTAAGTCCTGCATCTCCGTGAGGTCCACCGATTACAAAACGTCCGGTTGGATTGATAAAGAACTTGGTATTGTCATCAATCATATCCTTTGGAAGAATTGGATCAAATACATACTTCTTGATATCTTCATGAATCTGTTCCTGTGTCACATCATCATCATGCTGGGTAGATAATACAACAGCTTCGAGTCTCTTTGGCTTTCCAGCCTCATTATACTCAACAGAAACCTGTGTCTTTCCGTCTGGACGGAGATAGGTAAGTGTACCGTCTTTACGTACCTTTGTCAGCTGTAATGCCAGCTTGTGAGCCAGTGAAATCGGGTAAGGCATCAACTCTTCTGTCTCGTTTGTTGCATAACCAAACATCATACCCTGATCTCCGGCACCAGTGTCAAGATCATCGGTCAATGCGCCCTCTTTTGCCTCAAGTGCCTTATCAACACCCATAGCAATATCTGCGGACTGCTGGTCCAAAGCCACCATTACGGCACATGTGTTTCCGTCAAATCCGGTCTTTGCATCGTTGTATCCGATCTCGTTTACTGTCTTACGGACGATAGCCGGGATATCGAGCTGCGCTTTGGTTGTAATCTCTCCGGTTACCAGTACAAATCCTGTACAGCTGGCTGCCTCGCAGGCAACACGGCTCATTGGATCCTGCTCCATACAGGCATCTAAGATTGCGTCGGAAATTGCATCACACATTTTGTCAGGATGTCCTTCGGTAACGGACTCTGATGTAAATAATAATTTTTCCATGTTTTCTCCTTCCGTTTGTTTGCACAAAAAAATCCACTTACTTTCATAAGTGGACCAATTATATAGATAATCAAATCCCCTTATTGTTCGATTGCTCGCTCAGGTTGGCACCTTCCTGTCCCTCTCGGAAACGGGGTTGCCGTGACTTCACAGATCCTATGTATCTCCATCACTCTGAATAAGAGAAATTTACAATATTAAATTTGAAATATCCACCCGATACAATACGCTCTTTTTCAAGGTATGTCAAGTGGTATTTTTTACTTCTTCAATCGTATTACTTTTCATATCCCATATCAAAGCAATCTCTCTACTTCACAACAACTTTCATTTTTGCTTTCTTCCCACTCCCGGTCATGACTGTAATCGTTTCCTTTCCTTTTGCTTTCGCCATGAGCTTTCCTATCTTCCTGTTTACAGTAACAACCTTGGGATTAGAGGATTTAAATTTCTTAGAGTCCGTACATCCGCCCGGTCCCATCTTAATCTTCGCCTGTGCCGTTGTCTTCTTTTTCATTGTAAGTGAAGCCCTGATAAACTTCACACTTGTCGCTTCCATATAGGAATAAATAAGATCACAATGTCCTTTATCAGTATTGGCGCCTTCCACAAATCCTTCTTTTGTGTACTGCCATAAATCAACCTGAACCTGTAATTTTGGCTTCGTTTCTCTATAAGCAGCAACCCAGACTTTATAGCCCTTCAGCTTTTTCCAGTCAAATTGCTCGTTCAGATAAGAAACCGACGAATAAATCATTGGTTCATATCCGGCATCTGCAATCGTATCACAAAAAGCTTTTGCAATTGCCGTTGTGTTCGCCTTACCTCCTGCAAATATTCCTGCCTGTTCCATATCATACGCAACCGGATAGTCTAACTCTCTTCCATCAAGAATCTCCAGACAAAACTCAGCTTCTTTGACCGCATCTTCCGGCGTCCGGGTGCAGCACAAATGATAGACGCCGACTTTCAGTCCGGCCGCTACTGCTCCATTATAGTTTGCCTCAAACTGCGCATCTACATCCGGTGCCTGCCCCAATCCGGTTCGGATCATCACGAAATCCATGTCTGCATCCGCAATCAGATTCCAGTCTACAACACCATTATGGCTTGATATATCAAATCCATTGCCACTGAAGCCTGCAGCTTGTACCTTTGCTACCGGCAACATTGCAATTGCTAAAGTCCACGCGAATACTGCTGCCAGATAACGCAATGCATTCTTTTTACTTTGTATGCTTAATTTTTTCATTTTACCATAATTCCTCCATTAAGAAATATGTTCCTCCAGCCCTGTCAGGAAATCTCCTTTTCACTATTCTCCGTAATTAATTTCACCTTTTTGATCTCCGGACCCCGGAACCAATATGCTTCTATCTTACCGTGGAATTTAAGATATTACAAGACATTCCAGTTTTGTATGTAAACTTTGTCCAAGACTATAGTCTTAATTCCATGACTTGACTATGCCAAAATCATTTTCCTACCAATACTGCCAAAATGAAATAAATCTGAAACTAAATTATTGCTTTTTTAATAGATATATCTCTATTGAATGCAAAAACACATCATCTCCACAGCACCAAGTGCCATGAAAACAATGCGTAATTCGTCTTAAAATAACAATATTCAGTTTTGATTTAGGGTGTCCTTAAGTGCAGACGTGATTAAAAAGATTGGCATTCATTACAATAATAATTGTCTGCATCTGTTACTAACTGCCAAAATATATCATCATCACAGAGTTCGTCATAATCTGAAACACCTCTAATAAGCCCTAGCATAGCACCATTTGAATTTCTTATTGTTCTATTTTGAGTGGTAATAATTAACTTATTTACATATTTTTTATATTGTTTCAAATATTCCTTTGCAGTATTACTTTCCAAGTTCATAGAATCAATATATGTACTTATGGCAGTTAACTTTCCTTCTAGTATATCATATTTATTCATATTTCCTTCTTTCTATGGCAATGATCTTGTATCCAAAACCCAGGCATCATCAAATTGTTCAAATAATATCTGTCGTCCTCCACCTGGTCTTGATTCTGTTGCTCCAGCTTGTTCTTTCGCAGTTCCAATTGCATATTTAATCTTTGTTCCTGCTGGTATTCTCATTCCTGTATTTCTATTTGGATATTATTAAAGGTATATCTAATCCGCTTTATCTGTATTACTTAAAAGTCTTAACTCCCTCAATCTTCCCACTATTAACTTTTATTTGGTAATTACGTCCATAAAAATCTGAAGCAAAAATAATATCATCTTTTATCCCCATTTGTTCATAAGGGAGAGGTTTTTTCAATTCTGGATATCGAACAGATAAATCTTCTACTTGCCAAATTAATCTTGCTTTAGCATCTAGACAATAAATGTTATTAATCTCTGTTTTGTTAAACGGAATGGCGAGCAATACTATGTAATTTTCTTTGTATTCGATTACAGCACGTATATCAAATTCAAAACTATAACTATTATTATTGATTTCAATATGATTTTTCTCGTATTGATACATTTAATTTCCCTCCAAAAGTCTTTCATTTTTAAAATTACCAATTCTTTGTCCGATTAAATCATACTGTGTTCCACCGCCGGAACCCCAGCCCTCTAAAGGATTGACTTCACCTTCTCTTATATGTGTTCCTGCCTCTAATTCCACATCACATACATATTTAGGTGTATTAGGTAAGGCAAACTTATTTTGTATTTCTAAAGGTGTTAATCCTTCTATATCTTCTGCTTTCATTACCCAACTTCCATACATACCTGAACCATCTGGCATATTGTCATACACTCTAACAAAAGAAGTATTTTCAGTAAGTTCTATTTCGTTCACTATTGTTCCTGGTTTATATGGTGGCTTGTAGTCAGGCTTTACATTATCAATAAACCATTGATTTGTTTCTTCTGCTGTAAATGTCTTAACTTTTTTATATTTAAATGTTGGTGTACCACCCTTATTACCATCTTTCTTAAGCGGATCTTTTCCCGTAACCGCTTCATACGCCTCTGCCGCAGTTGCCTTCGGATGCTGTTCCTCGTCTGAATTATAGCGGCTTTGTGTAGTTCCACAATTATGCCCGCTCGGATCCACATACCCAACCGGATTTGCCTGACAGTACTGATACAAATTCAGTCCGTCTCCGTAATAAGTATCTTCCTGCGTAAATCTTCCGATTACCGGATTATAAAATCTCGCACGCAGATAATACTGCTGGGTAACCGGATCAAGCATCTCTCCGTTATAGCAGAAACGGTTCTCTACTTTTTCCGTCTTCTGTATGATGTTTCCAAAAGCATCATAGCTATAGTGGTTTAATATCTCTGCATCTTCTGACAGGACATGTGTGATGCTTCCCTGCTCATCGGATACATAGTGATAATAAGTTTTCGCCTCCTCACTGTCGGAACTGATGATTCCAAGTCCACGGATATATCTTGTGATTGTTCCATTGCCGGTTTCTTCTGCCACAACTTCACGGTCTTCGTTATATAAAAACTTGATGAGACGGCCGTTTTCTTCCATCTCATGACGCAGGCCTTCTCCGTCGTAACGGTTGATCTGAACCTGAAACTCTCTTGTAACGGATGAAATCTCCTGTATTCCACTAGAATTTCTGCACATAAGATACTCCATATCCATAATATTCACGGAACATCTCCTATTATACTTTTTTTAGGTACAACGAGGAATTTTAGGAAGCTTGAATACCACTGTAACTGTGTTTATTTAATTGTAAATAAATTTTTACTGTCTCAAATATATTCCTTAATAATTGTCCATAGCTCTTTATGTATACATTCAAGTGGTTCATTCAAGGATTTTCTAGTTTTAAAATCATTATCCCATATATAGAATTCTGACAATGCTCCTCTTCCTGGAAATAACTCTTTATAACTACAAATTACATATTCTTCCTTCTCATCTCTATTCTCTTCTGATTTAAGAAAAACAATCGTCCTTTTTACAATCCTATATGAATGCAAAATTGAATTATCACCATATTTTTTCAAAAAAACTTCTAAGTTTTCAAATAACTCTAATATTCTTTCCAAATTCATAACTCACCTCATTTTAGTGGAAAACTGTCAATAACTTCAATTCTATCTATTTTCCATGGAGTTTCTATAAATGTCTGTAGCTTATCATACCCACCACAATATACTCCTCCTTGTGGTCCGACAGGTCCAGTATATGTTATCGTTCCTTTTGGGATCTTTATCGCATATGCAGTATCTACTATGGATGTTCCTGTCAATTCGCCCGTAGTTTGATTTATCCATTGTGGTTTTACAGCAGTATCAATTCTAACCTTTGCAACTGATTCTGGTGCTTCACTTGTAAACCACTGCCCTAATGGTTTGCCCGATTGTCCAGCTCGATAAAATATAGTATCCTCTTCTAAAACATTTACATTATATCTTCCTCCATAAAAATTCTTTGCAGGATTATCTGCAACTTCTACTAATGGTCCTGGATTTTCAATCATATTATATTGATAATTAGCTATATCATCTGATCCATATATAACAGTTATACTACCACTCTGGTATGCTAAACACATAGGAATCAAAGCAGTCTTTTTCTATCTATTGCTTTTCTTTTATTCCTATTTCACAATTATCCTGTAATAGATAGAGGTGTGCGTCACCACTCTTGAAGCACTTGTGACTTCGTTCATTGAGACTGCTCCCTCTGCTTTGCAGGATTTTGCGTATTAGCTGGATGTTGGCAGCATATGTGCTGTACTTCGTATATCTAACCAGATTGTAACCCGCATTGAAGTGAGGATTCTATCTACTTATAATTCATAAAAGAAAGGATTTCAATTATGTACATCGTAGGCATTGATATTGGCAAAAATCATCATGAAGCATCCATTGTTTCACCTGAAGGCAAACAAATCGGCCCTTCTCTTCGCTTTGCAACTACACACAAAGGTGCAGATTCTCTTATGAGCTTTATCTTTAAAAACATCGGTAATTCCCCTTGTGTATTTGGCATGGAAGCTACAGGTCATTACTGGTATCCCATTTATTCATTTCTAAAAGCAAAAGGATATACTATCTATGTAATCAATCCTATCCAGTCTGATTCTTTGAGAAAAATGTATATACGACAAACCAAAAACGACTCAATTGACTCTTTTTTGATTGCAGAAGTGATACGTTTCGGTCAGTTTGGGACTACTTCCATGGCTGATGAAAACATCCTTGCCATGCGTCAGTTATGTCGTTATCGTGATTCTGTCATTTCTTCCAGAACTGAAATTAAGCTCCGAATCGGCACAATTATGGAACAAATCTTCCCAGAGTACGAAAAACAGTTTTCTTCTCTTTGGGTGAGCACATCCATGGGCATTCTGGAAAAGTATCTCACCCCTGAGCATATTGAGAATGCACCAATAGATGAGCTCTTTGAAATCATAAAAGATAAGAGCCACAACCGACTTACCAAAGCTAAAGCCATTTCCATCAAAGAAGCTGCAGCTGATACCTTTGGTATTAAGATAGCACAGGATGCTTTCTCTTTCCAGTTAAAACAGCTCATTGACAGAATGAATTTTCTTGATAAGCAGATTGAAGCTCTTGATATTGAAATCATGAAATACTATGAGCAGTTTGATTGTTACTTACATACAATCCCGGGAATAGGCATAATTGGTGCTGCTACTATTCTTGCTGAAATCGGTGATATAAGCAGATTTAAAAATTCCTCTGCATTAGTTGCCTTTGCTGGCATTGATCCAACTGTACGTCAGTCGGGTGAATTTAACAGCACACATAACCATATGTCAAAACGTGGTTCACCTTACTTAAGACATGCCATTTTTCTTGCGGCTACCACCTGCTCTTTTCACAATAGCCCATTGAATGCATATTACAAAAAGAAACGTGACCAAGGTAAACATCACTTAACTGCCACAGGAGCTGTAGCAAGAAAGCTTACCACCGTAATCTATGCAGTATTACGGGATAGTAAGCCTTATGAGCCTAAAAGTTTTTGTTAATGTCTGGTAGTAAGACTATGATTTAAGCCTGCCTGTGGGGAGGCTTAGTTGTTGTGCTTATACTTGTCGTCCTATAGCAATATCAGCTTCCCTCTGAAGTTTTATTGTTATAGGTCCCATATATTTCTTAGCTTTTTCCAATATATTTTTATCATTACCCAATATTTCCAATGCTGTTATAGAAAAAACATTATGGAGATAATCATCTGAATTAATACATACATCCTCAAAATAGTCAAATATAACTTTTAGCTTCTTCGTATCCGCGTCTTTTTCCAAAAGTTCAATAATTTCTGGCATAATAATATCCTCTATAACAATAGTATCCAATCTTTCTCCGAATTCTTGTATGTGTTCATCCAAATCTTTTTTTATTGTTGGAAAATAAATTGTCATTTGTTTCAAAAAATCATCTATAATCATAATTTTTATTAATCTCCTTTATTTGAATAAGTCTATAGCGTATTCTAAATCATCTCTTAATGCTTCAGCTATATCTAAATCATTCAGTCCAAGTTTTCCTGAATCTATTATTCTATTTATACCGACTAATCTTTCTTTAGCTTTTGGCAAATGACGGGAACTTCCTTCATAAAACTCCATGATTAATTTATCAGCAGTTCCACCATCTCCAACAGATGCACCTGGTCTATACACTTCATTAATATACGCTGCTAATTTTGTGTCTTGTACCATAGATAATAATTTCTCTCGATTCGTTCCAGTCAACTCTGGACGATTTTCTAACAATTCAGAAATATTTCCGCTTGACTTCCCATAGCTGGTCTTACTATCACTTCCAGCCCCATTCGACTTCTTCTGGTTCTGCTCATATTCATAGATCTGCCGTTTTTCTTTCTCTGAAAGTGTACCTCCCTCGGCCTCTTTCTTCTTAAGCTCTCCATATTTCTTTGAACAGATCAGTCCCTCGTGTCCGCTCGGATCCACGTACCTTATCGGATTATTATGACAGTATGCATACAGGTTCAGTCCGTCCCCGTAATACGTGTCTTCACTGAGGAATCTTGCGATGACCGGATTATAGAATCTTGCACGCAGATAGTATTGTCCCGTGACCGCATCCAGCATCTCCCCGGCGAAGCCGAAACGGTTCTCTACGGTCTCTTCTTCCACCGTGCGGTTTCCGAAGGCATCATAGGCATAATGGTTTAATACGGTTCCGTTGGTGTCTGTGATATCCGTGATGCTTCCCATCTCGTCGCATGCATAGTGGTAATACGTTCTTGCATGCGCACTGTCGGATGCAAGCAGTTCATGGCCACGGATATAGCGGATATGCTCACCAACTTCATCTTCTTCTGTGATAACCTCCCGGTCCGCATAGATAAAACTTACCAGCTTTCCGTTCTCTTCCATCTGGCTGCGGAGTCCCTCGGCATCATAGTGGTTCTTCTGGATATCCCCTGCTTTTGTTTTTACCTCTGTGATACGGTTCAGGCAATCATACAGATATGTATTCTTCCCGTCACTTAAAGTATTTCCCTGCGGTCATCCGTCTGCACACTCGTCCTGTTTCCAGCACGGTCGTAGGTACAAATCAATGTGTTTAAATCTTAAAATTATTATTCAATTTTGATTTCAGATGTACTTATGTGCACCCAGCGGGCATATTTCACCATAGGGTCTTCAAATTAATCTTTATGTATTACATCACCTTCGGTGAGACCCATTCCGATTAATTTAAAGACCGAAGATTTTTGTGGTAATTGTCTTTATGTGGAGACATAATTAAATAATTATAGATTTTCTATCGCATCCTTTATTCTGTCCTCTAGATAATCAACAAATGTATCATAAGCTTCTTCTTCTTTATCTCGTGACCACATCTTGACTTTCCCGTTTAACGAATCGATGCAATAACCCCATTCGTCACAATTTTCGATTACAATCAAATTGTGTGGCAAACCATATGCCCTATACTTCAATGTTTCTTCTTTAAAAATCAATTTTTTATTTTTTCCAACTCCCAATGTTTCAATTCCGTCAAGTCCGCCATGTCCATATGTCTTCAAAAACCACAAATATTGCGACGGAATGCTGATACCCAATTCTTCCTCTGCTAAAGCAAACGCATTATCTTCAACATCTGCATATGTAAAGTCACCCTTACATTCATATTCTTTAATCGTCTCTACAATATTCGAATACACTTTATTGTCCTCCTATAATTTGTTCTGCTCTCCATTTCCAATACGAGCGTCTAAAATTATTGTACTGTTTATTCAAAATCGGATCATTTCTAAAACTTGCACCATCTTCTATCAATCCATGTAATTGTGAATAATACTCTTGATGTGTAGTCTCTCTAATTTCAACCATTGGTCCGGCTTCTTTCTGCAAAATATGATGTAATTGAATTGGTTTACCATCTGAGCCGATTGGGGGTTTTCCTGCTTGCATTCTCTCTAAATTCGTCAAACCAGTTACCTCATCATAATAATTTATATCAATATCGTTTCTTTGGTAAACCCTTCTACTCACATCACGAACCTCTTTTATTTTACATTTCAAATGGATTAATCACCTTCGGTGAGAGCCATTCCGATTAATTTGAAGACTGTGGTTTATTTTTTAGGTGGTGGGTGTCCTTATGTGGAGACATAATTAAATTATAGTGTTTCATACAATTCATTTAATATGTCTTTTATTTCAATGCTTGCATCTTCTACCTTAATAGCTTCGGCTTCATTTAAAAATCTACTACCTCCGACCAAGCACTCTATCAACTCTACGATTGCTAGCATAGCTTTTTTGGAGATTTGATTTTCTTCTTTCCAATCAGAAATTAATATACATAACTTACTTTTAATGTCAGTATATTTTTCTTCATCAAACTTATTATCGCACCGCAAAGTTACTATAAATCCATCTTCCCCTACTATCAATTCAAACAATTCATCTATCATACTTTATCTCCATTCTTTTATAGTAAATTTATTGCATCACTAGGAATATAACCTTCTAACAAAACTTCGCTTGATTTCGCCGCAAAATTTTTAGCTGTTACTCCCTTTAAGTATGTATTTCTACCTGCAGCTGTACTTAAATCATATATATTAACATTACTTGGCAATTTATTCAAATCTATTTCTACAATTCTACAGCCATCTTGTAATGCATACTTATTTGCAACGTTTATATCCGTTGTAGTAGAAATAAATTGTGAACCTTTATTTCTACTACCAGAAACAATATGTCCTTCTATCGACATACCTCTTGTAGGATTTTTTGCCGTCAATCCATTCATTGAATTTTCATCACTTCGAATAACTCTATATACAATAGATTGATTATTCTCTCCTACAGTAACAGTATTACTACCACTCTTACTATTTCCTTTCTCTGTAGCAGATTGATATGCCCCTGCCGCA
>OATU01000045.1_pt1 | contig 131507 bp, 123 predicted proteins | sample 1516711 | NCBI WGS metagenome assembly OATU01 (sample SAMEA2579971, study PRJEB22360) | human gut metagenome | biome: human gut; feature: human-associated habitat; material: faeces | place: Denmark | collected 2008/2010 | reverse complement strand
CGGTATCCCGCCTTAATTCAGATGCTCTGGTAACTCAGTTGCCGAGTAATTCACTCTGCTATATACTGATTGCATTCAAACACTTGCAATCCATATAGGATTTCACTGATTCAGTCAGAATCTCACTCCACATCAAATTTCTCCAGGCTTTCCAGTCTTGCTCTGTATTTGGAGTCATAGGCATCTGTAAACGAAGCCTCTTTCTTCATTTTTTCGAGAGCTGCTGCTGCTTTTTTAACTGTCTGGATAGTACCGGCACCTGCTACACAGCCGCCCGGACATGCCATTCCTTCCAAAAGATATCCATTATATTTACCAATCTTGGCCATCTGGAGCATCTTCTTACAGTTCTGCAGACCTTCTGCATTCATTACCTTTACTTCCCGATCAGGATCAATACGCTTCACCGCATGGACAACCGCTTCTGCCACACCACCGCTGACTGCGAAACCTCTTCCGTCAGCACTGGCATGAAACAGTGGTTCTCCTTCCGGAATATCTTTCCAGTCCACGCCTTTGGCATCAAACATTCCTGCTACTTCCTCGAAGGTCAGCACAAAATCCACATAGCTGCGGATACTCTTACGGCTGGCTTCCAGCTTCTTGGCTGCACAGGGACCTACGAAAACGATCTTACAATCTGGTTCCTTCTGCTTGATCAGCCTTGCAGTGAGAACCATAGGTGTCAGTGCCATAGAGATACATTTCGCCTGTTCCGGGAATAATTTCTTAGCCATCATAGACCAGGACGGACAACAGGATGTAGCCATGAAAGGAAGTTTCTCAGGAACTTCTTCCAAAAAGTCCTTTGCCTCCTCCACTGTGCACAGATCTGCACCGACGGCAACCTCTCTTACATCTGTAAAGCCAAGTGCCTGAAATGCTCCCCGTATCTTATTATTCTCCATACCCGGAAACTGGCCTGCAATGGCAGGCGCCACGATTGCATACACCGGTGTTTCACTTTTTAATGCCATAATAGTCTGGAAAATCTGTCCTTTGTCTACAATAGCACTGAACGGACAACTTACCAGACATTGTCCGCAGGATACACATTTATCCTGATCAATCTCTGCTCTTCCATATTCATCAGAGCCAATAGCATTCATACCGCATGCCTTTGAACATGGACGTTCCTGTTTGATGATTGCATTATACGGACAGGCTTCCAGACACTTTCCGCATTTGATACAGGCATCTTCATCAATATGGGATCTGCCGCCTTCCATATGCACTGCTTTCTTTGGACAGACTTCCACACAGGGATGCTCCAGGCACCCCTGACAGCCCTCTGTGATCATTACCCTTTTTTCAGGGCAGGAATTACAGGCAAACTTGATCACATTGATAAGCGGCGGTTCATAATACTTTTCCTCAATAACGCTGGCCTCCACACCTTTGGAAATTGGCGCATGCTCTGTAACCTTTCTCAGTGACATCCCCATTGCAACGCGAAGTCTCTCACCAACTACCGCTCTTTCCAGAAAAATACTGTCACGATAAGTCGCAATTTCACCGGGTACGATCTTGTAGGGAAGCTCTTCCAGCATCTCCGGAGACTGGCCTTCATATGCCATCCTCGCAATTTCTGTAAAAATTTTGTGTCTGATTTCTGTTTTGGATGAATACAGTCCTCTCATTTTTTCCTCCTGATTTTCGATTCGGATAACTGTACGGCAATCCAATGCAGGGACACCGAACAATTTCCATTTATAATTTCATCACTGCTGCAATCAGCACACTCATTTTTCCTCCTGCTGAACTTTCAGCCACTTCACAGAGAAACGAAATTCCGCTCATTTCCGTTTCCTTATCTGCATATCATATCACCAAATGCTTCCAGGCTCAACACAACATCAGAATTTTCGCTGAATTGTCGCCCCCGAAGTTGCTGTTCATATGTTGTTATCCCCAGATTCCACTCATCTGTTCCTCCAGATGGTCCAAGATATAATTATAAATATCTACGGACACACTGTCCGGATAGTGGGTTCCGTCTACGGTGGAAAATCCCTCAGATACCAGATGGGAATATACGTCTATGTAGGTAACTCCACTCAGGCTTGCCTGCATTGCCGCGTTAAAACTTTCAATCTCCGCATTACTGCAATAGGGATCATTCTGCACCGGACCTACAGACACGAAATAAGTCTGCGCTCCTCTGTTCCCCCATTCAGCAGCTTTGGAATTAATATAACTGATGTAGTCATTGACATGATAAAGATCATTAACACCCATCAGGATAATAACCGCTGTATTGTCCTCAATCTGATCTTCTACCTGCGGCACTCCTGTAGATACCATCCAGTCATATCCCATAGAAGAAAGACAGGACCAAATGCTGTCATCGTTTACCGCATCCCTCAATCCCTCTGTTCTGGAATCTCCGATAAATACCAGTTTATCTGCGGAGATAGTGTCCGGATGGTCTGGCTTGCTTAAAGTTCCCTGGTCTGCCGGATTCTGTTTATCTGTCTCAGTTTCCTGCTCCGGTGTTGGAGTAGATGCAGGTATTGGTGTTGCTTCAGGCATTGGTGTTGCTTCAGGTTTTTGTGTCAGTGCCGATTTGGATTTCGGTGCCGGCGGACCTGCCACTTCTGCCCCATGGACATCTGAAAACATACAGACAGCTGCAATACATGCGGTTAATACGATTTGTCCGGTTCTATATTTTTTCGTAAATATCATTCCCTTCTGCAGTAATACTTACGTTACTTTTCACATATCTCAACTCCCTGGAGTGTGTTGCTGTGAACAGTAACATACTTACATCCCAGGCAGCATATCCGGCCATGAGAGGATTTCTCCGGAAATAATTTCCTCGTAATCTCCCTCAATATCCTGGCTTCTGCCTGCTTCGAACACGTTTGTCTCCGCTCCCCAGACACGATCTTCATATTCCCATATATGGAATCTCAGACCGCGAAACATAAAGTCGATGCTTCCGCATCCGTTTTCCTCTGTATATTCATAATGAATTTTCTTTGTTTTTAACGCTTCCTGTACTTTTTCCAAACGCATAAAATACCTCCTGATTATCTGTACAGTACCTTCTGTAATATAATACAGATAACTTTCACTGTAAAAAAATGTTCTCGTGTACACCCATCAAAAGTCAAACAGATATTCGCAATCCGCTTCGCTACACAGCTCTACATATGCTCTTAATCCTGACGCCATTATACAAAACGGATTATATCATACTCTGCTGCATAATATGTAATCTGAATGCCACTTCACAATTGCCGTTACTGTTCACTCCGTTCACAGTAACTTAGCCAAAATTCATTCCAGATTGCCTGTGGCAATGGAATTTTGGCTTGTATGTCTCGGGATTTTGGCATATTCATGACAAAACACCTCGCGGGATAGTGGTGTGTGAACAGTAACCAATTGCCTATTCTACATTCTGATCGATATTCACTCATCTTTATTTCTGTCTTTTCTTCGTTGGTATCGCTAGGATGATGATCATAGCAATTACAAACAAAGTTCCAAGCATCATCTCTTTTTTTGGTTTTGTTTACTTTCATTGTTCGTTTGCATATTTCTGTTATCTTTCCTGTCTGTATTATTATGGATTCTGAATATTTGAGAATAAGTATAATCTGCTGTAACGACACTTGTCAAGAAAACAAAATACCGCAGAGACTTTCTTTGTCTCTGCGGCGATTTATAGCCCTGTTATAATCAGATATAATTTCCATCATGTACACTCTGCACTGTAAATGCAGATTTCTTTTTCACGAAATCAATCGCATCTTTCACAGTGATTCCGTCAATCTGCCAGTTCGCATAGAAACCATCCAGAGTCTTTAATGTCTCGTCTTTTGCTGTATTTTCATCAAGAACAAGAAGTACGATCAGACCTGCTGCCTTAAGATGGCGGACAGTTTCTGCATAGTTTTCACTCGCTGCCGGATGATACAGATAGGTATGTTTTCCAAGTACAGTCAGTCCCTTTTCTACCTGCTCTGCAAAATCAAGAGTGATTCCTTCTTTACCGATCGGGAATTCCACTACTACCGGTGTCTGACCTTTCAGTCCTGCACGAACCTGCTCGTCCACTTTTCCGATCTGAGATCTATCCTGAGAAACAAAGGTTTTTCTCACAACACCGCAGGCAGAAGTCATATTTGTGACACGATCTATCAGGATCAGCTCACCCAGTGTTCTGTGCCTGTCAAATTCGTCCACAACGATTTTCTCTGAGAATTCCAGAGTACAGGAAGCAATCTCATTTTTCTTTAAGGTATATGCGCTTTTCTTTTCACCTGTATTAACATCCACAGAATAATTGATCTTTGTAACCAGGCCGGGGATCATCTTTGTACCGATTTTTACAAAGAAGTTCTTGCCATCCGTAAGAGCATTGTCATCCATCCAGAGGATATCTGCTTCCACAGAATCTGTAAGAACTGCGCCGGAATCAATGGTAAGTACACATCCGCGGGAAACATCTACTTCTCTGTCAAGCTGGATGGTAACAGGCTGTCCCTGTACAGCTTCCTGAACTTCTTTATCGCCAACAAGAATACTCTTTACATGAGCTTCTTCTTTACTGGGAAGAGTAGTCACAAGGTCGCCTGCCCTGATGGCACCATTTTCAATCTGTCCCTGGAATCCGCGAAACTCATGGTTTGGTCTGCAGACTCTCTGTACAGGCATATAGAAGCCCTTCTCTGTATCTTCCTTAATGTCTACGGTTTCCAGATGGGAAAGAAGCGCCTCACCTTTATACCATGGCATGTTGTCAGATTTGGTTGTAACGTTGTCACCTTCTGTGGCAGATACCGGAATAATAGTTACATTGGCAAGTTTCAGTTCTTCTATCAGTGCTGCGATCTGATTCTTAATGTCGCGGAAACGTTTTTCATCATATTCAATAAGATCCATTTTGTTTACTGCAAATACAAAGTAACGGATTCCCATCAATGCGCAGATTCTTGCATGACGTCTTGTCTGTACCAGTACTCCCTGTGAAGCATCCACCAGGATAACTGCCAGATCTGCAAAGGACGCACCCACTGCCATGTTTCTTGTATATTCTTCATGTCCGGGTGTATCTGCAACAATGAAGCTTCTGTTATCTGTTGTAAAATAACGGTATGCAACATCAATGGTGATTCCCTGTTCACGCTCTGCCATCAGACCGTCCAGAAGAAGAGAATAATCAATGGCACCGCCTCTGCTTCCTACTTTGGAATCCAGCTCCAGAGCTTTCTCCTGATCTGTATAGAGAAGCTTTGCATCATAAAGAATATGTCCGATCAGAGTGGATTTTCCATCATCCACACTTCCGCATGTAATAAATTTCAATAATCCTTTCATTCTAGAAATACCCCTCTCTCTTTCTTCTCTCCATGCTGCCTGCTGCCTCGTGGTCGATCACCCTGCTGGTACGTTCAGAAGAAACAGCACTTAACGTCTCATCAATAATCTCATCCAGAGTATCTGCTTCAGATTCAATACCTCCAGTAAGCGGATAGCATCCAAGAGTACGGAATCTGACTTTTTTGTTTTCAATCTTTTCACCCGGACGGAGTTTTAATCTGTCATCATCCACCATAATGATATTTCCTTCTCTGTAGATGACCGGTCTTTCTTTCGCAAAATATAACGGTACAATTTCGATATTTTCACGCTGAATGTACTGCCAGATATCCTTTTCTGTCCAGTTGGAAATTGGGAATACTCGCATACTCTCTCCCTTCTGGATCTTAGTGTTATAAAGCTTCCACATCTCCGGTCTCTGGTTTTTCGGATCCCATGCCTGAGCTGAATTACGGAAAGAAAAGATTCTCTCTTTTGCTCTGGATTTCTCCTCGTCACGGCGGCCGCCTCCAAATGCCGCTGTAAATCCATATTTGGTCAGAGCCTGTTTTAACGCCTGTGTTTTCATGATATCTGTATATGCAGAACCATTGTCAAATGGATTGATTCCTGCCTTTACACCCTCTTCATTGGTGTAAACCAGCATATCAATTCCGTTTTCCTTTGCGATTCTGTCGCGGAATTCAATCATCTCATGGAATTTCCATGTAGTATCAATGTGAAGGAACGGGAATGGCGGTTTCTCCGGGTAAAATGCCTTCATCGCCAGATGGAGCATAACGGAGCTGTCCTTTCCTATAGAATAGAGCATAACCGGCTTTTCACACTCGGCTGCTACTTCTCGCATAATATAAATCGCCTCTGCCTCAAGCGCATCAAGATGAGATAAGTTACTCATTGCATTATCCTCCTCTGTTTGTTTATACTCGGAATCTTTTCGTACTTGAGCAAATACACTAGAGCGTGTCTGAAAAATCATTCCCGCAATCTGCACGCCCCACTTTGCGGTATATTTTGTCCGAATTCGGTTGTCGTAGCCCGCTACGACGCCCTCATCCGAACAAAATCTCCCATAAATTGTGACGCACATCTTGCGTAAAGCATTTTTCAAACACACTCTAAAGACTCTGAGAGTACATACTTATGTTTAATATTTATTAGCGTCTTTCTTATTAACCTGAATAGTGATTTTAGTGCCATCCGGCTTCTCCACTGTCCATGTGGAAATATCCGGTTTCTCTGATACAACCATACTTGCACCTCTGCCTCCCACATCAGCTCCAAGGAAGAAGCGGATGGCATCATGCCTGCATTCCTTAATACAGGAAGTACATCCCCAGCAGTCTCTTACCTGACGGATAAAGGCTTTGTTCTCTTTATCCTTTTTGATCAGATTTCCGGGACAGGCTTCGATACATCTGCCGCATCCTGCACATTTACTTTTCTGAATCCGAATGCTCATCTCTTACCTGCTCCTTTCTCTGCTGTATTCAAACCTGTATTTTCCTTTGTGATCAGGTCACGATATAAGATCTTAATCTCGCCGTTTTCCATACGGGAGTTTACATATTTCATCCACTCTTCGCTCTGCTGCGGGTAGTCTGTATTCTCTCCGAAACTATGCCATCTGGTTTCCTTTCTGGCTGCCAGATGTGCGATCACTGCCTGGCACACGATCAGTCGTTCGCGAAGTTCATAAATCTGCATCAGTTCATAAGTATCTGTTGCTGCCAGAGTGTCAACTACTGGCAACAATGCTGCGATCTTTTCATCTGCCTTTGCAAGACTCATCCCGCTGTATCTGTAGTCTGTACCGATTCCTCCTGCGTACTGATCCATGATCTTCTGCATGGCTTCCTCAAGCTGCTCTGCATTCATCAAAGAACGGGAAGCATTCAAATGTGATTCGTATTCTGCCTTCTTAGCTATTGCAGTTTGAGACAGCTCCTGTTCTCCGCCACGCTCTAAAGCCTCTTCCTTATTTTCCGCTGCGATCCGGTCATCATCTTTGCCATTCAGATATTCCAAAATCGCCTCTGCTGCGATCTCACCTTCTGCCAGTGCGCCGGTTACATATTTCTGCGGACATCCTCCTGCTACGTCTCCGGCTGCATATAAACCTTCAATAGTTGTAGCTCTGTTATTATCTACCCAGTAACCGCTGGCTGTATGTCCGCCTACAATATATGGCTCTGTGCCCTCAATCTCTACATTCTCTTCGGATGGTCCTTTTCCGGCTTCCATCCATTTCAGAGTCTGGGACGGTGCCATATTCAGGTAAGCTTTGTAAAGGTCCTGCTCCTGTTCTTTGGAAATACCTTCCGTTCTGAGATAACATGGGCCGTTTCCTTCTCTGTTCTCCATGACTGTACCGTAAACTCGCTGGGAAGTTGTCAGACCATATTTTGTTTCATAAATATCACCATGTGCATTGACCTGTCTGGCCCCAACACCCTGAGCAATAGTTCCTGTAGGAGCAATCGTGTCCTTACATCTCAATGCAATGAAACGCATCTCAAAGGTTGTCATCTCCGCACCGGAAAGAAGTCCCATTGCATATCCTGCACCTGTGTTAAACGGAGGATACCACATCTTATGTCTGGAAAATCCCGGATTATTCGGTCTGTAAAGTCCCGCTGCACCACCTGTGGCACAAAGAACTGCTTTCGCATCAATGTCATAGAAAATATCCTCATTAACGCTAAATCCAACTGCGCCTGTGACTTTTTTGTTTTCTGTTTTATAATCTGTAATATTTACATGATTGAGAACCGTAACATTCTCCTGTTCAGCTGCCGCCTTTGCAAGGATTGGCTTCATATTTTCGCCATTGATCTTGATGTTTCGGTTTCCTCTGGCAACATATTTTCCGTTTTCGTCCTTCAGGATGACCAGCCCCAGATCTTCCATCACCTTTGTCACATGATTCAGTCTCTCTGACATGGTAAGAAGAAGGTCTTCTCTTACGATTCCATGGGCATCCTTTTTGGCATAATCCACATAATCCTGTGGCACTCTGCCTTCTGTAATATATGCGTTCAATGCATTCACGCCCGCCGCCAGACATCCGCTTCGCTTAATATTCGCTTTCTCTGCGATCAGAACTTTTCTGCCGCTTTTTTTGCCGATCACATAGGCTGCAAAGCATCCTGCCGTACCGCCGCCGATGATCAGCACATCTGTCCTGATTCTCTCTGTTCTCATTCTCTCTTACCCTTTCCTCCATACCAATGTGCCAACAAGTTGATTTTCCGATCAGTCTTGCCTCTGAATTTCTTATTTTTTCATTGTGTCAGTCGCCGCAGCCACCGTTGTCAGATAATTACAAAGTCATCCCTTACAGCCTCATTTTCGATCAGCTGTACACTGTCATCTCTCAGTGCAAAAATCCTGTAAAGGAATACATTCACAGTCTCACCTTCCCGGATATCTGCTTTCTCCAGACTTCTTCTGGCAGTTACTACGGAATTGTTGACTCTCACCTGAAGTTCCAGATTATCTCCCCTGAAAGAAACCTGTTCAACCACTCCCCGGGATACGGAAGTTTTGAACTTCTCCACTTCATCCAGTTTGGAGATTTTTACAAATTCCGGGCGGACAATGATCTTGTCTGCTCCTTTTGCCTGAGCAAAGGTATGGAAATCATCCGCATTTTTCAACACAGATGGCTGTCCGAAGAAGGACGCTGTAAAAGCTGTCTCAGGATTTCTGTAAACCCCTATGGGAGTTCCTTTCTGTTCGATCCGTCCTGCATTAGTGATAATAATCTCATCTGCCACTTCAATGGCCTCATCCTGATCATGAGTAACGAAAATACTGGTAATTCCCAGCTTCCCGATCATCTCTTTTAACCAGCTTCGCAGTTCCTGACGGATTTTTGCATCAATGGCTGCAAAGGGCTCATCCAGAAGCAGCACCTGGGGATTTGGAGCAAGGGCTCTGGCAAATGCCACCCTTTGCCTCTGACCGCCGGATAACTGGCTTGGATATCTTTTTTCCAGTCCTTCCAGCCCTACCAGTTTGATCAGCTCTCTGACTCTGGCATCAATTTTCTTCTTATCAGCCTTCTGAACCTTCAAACCAAATGCAACGTTGTCATAAACTGTCATATAGCGAAACAACGCATAATTCTGAAATACAAATCCAATCCCACGCTGACTGGCCGGAACATCATTTACCACTTTTCCATCAATAATGACCTCTCCGCTGTCCGGGGTTTCCAGACCTGCGATCATTCGAAGAATAGTTGTTTTTCCGCTTCCGCTTGGTCCCAGCAGACCAATCAGTTTACCTTTCTCAATTCCGAAATTCACATTCCTTGATGCCTGGTAAGAACCATATGTCTTATTGATATTTTTTAACTCTACATACATATCAGGCTTCCTTCTTTCCTTTATATTCAATCAGGCTTCTGACTACCAGAATGATAACTGCCATGATCACAAGCAGCGAAGATACGGCAAACGCCGGAACATACTGAAACTCATTAAACAAAATCTCTACATGAAGAGGAAGTGTATTGGTCTTTCCTCTTAAATGTCCGGAAAGTACAGATACCGCTCCAAACTCTCCCATTGCTCTTGCCGTACAGAGCACAACTCCGTACAGTAATGCCCATTTGATATGAGGGAATGTGATCTTCCAGAAAATGGTCCATCCACCTGCTCCCATCAGGGCTGCCGCTTCCTCCTCATCGCTTCCTTCTGCTTCCAGAACCGGAATCAGTTCTCTGGAAATAAAAGGAAAGGTTACAAATACAGTTGCAATAATGATTCCCGGTACAGAGAATACAACTTTAATCCCTAACTTCATGAGAAAAAAGTAAACAGGACTCTGTCGTCCGAAAATCAGAAGAAAGATCAAACCTGCAATAACAGGGGAAATAGTAACCGGAAGATCGATCAGGGTAGTGAGAAGCTTTTTACCCCTGAACTGAAACTTCGTCAGTGCCCAGGCTGCAAAAACACCAAAAACAGTGTTAAAAACAACTGCAAAGAGTGTTGCCTTCACTGTAAGAAGAAGTGCTTTGATGGTGTACTCATCTGTCACTGCAGCTGCATAGACCTTCCATCCGCTCCGCAATGCTTCTGTGATCACAGTGATCAGAGGAAGAAGGAGCATGACTGCCAGAAACAGAACGCTGATCCCGACAAGCAGCCATTTTGTAATTTCCTCCGAAGTCTTTTCATTGTTGTCCATCAGGCATTTCCTCCTCTTAAAATTCTTGCATTTCTCTGCTGTATCATACTGTTAAGGAACAGAATAAAAAATGAAACTGCCAACATCACAAGTGCGATTGCCGTTGCACTTGAATAATCAAATTCCTGAAGCTCTGACATAATAACCAGCGGTGTGATTTCTGTATAATAGGGTTTATTTCCTGCGATAAATACAACACTTCCATATTCACCCAGACATCTTCCGAACGCAAGTCCGGTCCCTGCAAAGATTGCGGGCTTCAGTTCCGGAAAAATGACCTTCCAGAAGATAGTTGTTTTCTTTGCTCCCAACACTCCTGCTGCCTCGCTGTAAGAATTATCCATCTTTTCCAGAACCGGCTGTACACTTCGCACAACGAACGGTATTCCTACAAATATCATAGCCACTGTAATACCTATTCTTGTGTATGCGATCTTGATACCGAATCCTGCAAAAAAGCTGCCGACAATTCCCGAATCTGAGGTCAGGGATGTCAGTGCAATACCTGCTACCGCTGTGGGAAGAGCAAAGGGAAGTTCGATCATCCCATCCATAAGTCTCTTGCCCGGAAAATCATATTTCACAAGCACCCACGCAAGAACAGTTCCCATAATTCCATTTATTACTGCTGCTGCAAAAGCACATACAAAACTGGTATAAAAGGATGCCAGCACTCTGGCCCTTGTGATGGTTTCGATAATATCTTTAAAACTCAGCTTCGCTGTGTAGACCACCAGGCTTGCCAGGGGGATCAGAACTACCAGACTCAATATGGAAATGGTAATTCCCATGGAGAGCCCAAACCCTGGAATCACCGGTTTATTTCTTTTTTTCATAATCAATTACCACCTCTCCTGTCTCATATATTCTGTCTGTGCTTATGCTCTTGCTTCACTCTGTCTTCCTTTATCTCTCATAAATCTGATCGAAAATTCCGCCATCTGTGAAATGTTTCTCCTGCACTTTATCCCATCCGCCATAATCATTGATATTTGCCAGATTTATATTCAGATCAAACGTATCACTGTGCTTCTTCAGGATTTTCTCATTGGTGGGGCGGAAATAATTCTCTGCTGCGATCTCCTGTGCTTCGTCGGAATACAGATAATTCAAATACTCAGTTGCCACATCTCTTGTATCTCTGTAATCCACCACTTCATCTACCACCGCCACAGAAGGCTGTGCCAGAATACTTACGCTTGGAGTAACAATCTCATACTCATCCGGATAATCCCGCATGGATAGATAAGCTTCATTTTCCCACGCAACCAGCACATCTCCTTGTCCGTTCTCCACGAAAGAGGTCGTTGCACCTCTTGCGCCTGAGTCAAGAACCACCACATTCCGGTAAAGTTTCTTGATAAATTCCTTCATCTGCGCTTCATCGCCACCATACTTTTTATCTGCGTAAGCCCACGCTGCCATGTAGTTCCATCTGGCACCGCCGGAGGTTTTCGGATTTGGTGTTACTACTCCCACTCCTTTTTTCGTCAGATCGTCCCAGTCTTTGATATCCTTGGGATTTCCTTTCTTCACCAGAAATACGATAGTGGATGTATAAGGAGAACTGTCATTGTCAAATTTATCTTTCCATCCTGCCTTGATCAACCCTGCGTTTTCAATAGACTCAATATCATATTCAAGTGCCAGGGTTACCACATCTGCATCCAGACCATTGGCTACCTCCAGTGCCTGTTTCCCTGAACCGCCATGGGACTGTATCACTTCCACATCTTCCCCGGTCTTCTCCTTCCAGTGGTCTTCAAATATTTTATTATACTGTTCAAACATCTCTCTGGTAGGATCATAGGAAACATTGGTGACAGACACCGTTTTTCCAAAAGCCTGTACCGGCATCAGTGCCAGTACAACTGCAAGACCAAAGGCAAATAATTTTCTGATCATGTTTCATCTCCTTTAAGGTACCAGTAGTTTTTTGCATTCTCTACTTTTCATAGTTATTCGATATGTTTTATATGATATTACAAGAAATGACAGAATTTGTCAATAGTGTATTAAAATAAGTACAATTTATGTTGTGTAGATAAGAACACAAAAAAAGCAGCATCCTGAAATACAGAATGCTGCAGTCAAAATTATATATTTTTTATTCGGCAGAAGCTGCTGCCTTTTCTTTCTCCGGGAAAAGCTTTCCGAAAATAAATCTTACGAATGGTCCGGCATAAAAGATCTGCCAAAAGAATGCCATCGGAAAGTTCATTGCTGTTGTCTGGAGCCATGTGGGAATGATCTGACTTGCCGGTGCATGTTTGATCAGCACAGTTGCCGCAAAGCTCATACATGGACACATAAATGCAACGGATACTGCTGAGATTGCAAGTACAAGGTGGAACGGATTATCTCTTCTCATATCCACAATACCAAATGCAATCTTCTTTGCAAGACCACCGATGATAAAGAAATCAAGAATAAATGCAATCGGTCCCATGAATGTTAATTCATGAAAAGCTAACAGAAATGTCTCATTTGTCATTGTCCCTGTGTTCAGTACAATGTTGTAGCAGATCATGGCATAAACCATTACAAACACCATGATAATCGTAAAAATAACTTCCTGAAACTTGTTTTTAGGCATAAAAAATCCTCCTTAGATAGTATGAATAACATCAATTAGAGATTTGTGTTGTTCATAACCATCCAGGAGGATGTACCGTTTCCAATAATACCAAATATCTGTTTCTTAAATTTACCGTTGGTTATTATACGGACTGTTTTAAAAAAAGTCAAGGATTTTTTCAGTACCTGCAGTGTGAATCAGGAAACAAAGGTTACTGTTCACACACCACTGTCCCGCGAGGTGTTTTGGCATGAATATGCCAAAATCCCGAGACATACAAGCCAAAATTCCATTGCCGCAGGCAATCTGGAATGAATTTTGGCTACGTTACTGTGAACGGAGTGAACAGTAACGAACAAAGTTTATCTCTACAAATACGGGATCCCCGGTATCTCCGGATAACTGCCCATTCCGATCAGAAGCTCCAGACCTGTCTGTCTGGCATTTAATACCGCTGTCTTAGCAGCACTGGCATCTCCGGAAACTGCCAGGATCACTTCATTGGAATGGCTGGTTCCCTTATTCGGCGTCATATATTTCGCAATGGAAAGAGGCGCTGATTTCATCGCAGTATCTGCCATCACAAGCCCTATTGCAGCCGGAGAACCCGCCATAAACCCAAAGGCTTCTCCAACCGGTACTCCGAATGCTTTATTCAGAGCCTGTCCTGCACTGGCTGAATAGGCAAATTCCAGATGTCCACTCTCGCTGATATAGAGCTCACCTGCATATTTATTCGTAAGTTCCAAAGCCATAGATATGGCATGGCGAACATCCGAGACATCAGTTCCCCCAAGAACAATATAGTTTCCATGACCACCCCATCCCTTGGTATCCCTCGGCAATTCTATGGAAAGAACCTCTGTGTTGGTTGCTTTCACCGCATCATCGATAGCAGTGATCTGCCCTGCAGCACCTGTACGGGAGCTGAACAATCCCAGACAGCGATACTTCATTCCTACGTTCATAGTCTCCAGCAAAGTATCATCAATCCCTGAAATCACAAGCCCGATCGTATCCAGAACTGCGGTTCCTACAAATTCATTTCTTGTACAATTTGTACTTATCTTGTGTACATCTATCATTTGAAATCCTCTCCCGTTCTTTTTCCTGTATTTACTCTGTTAATGGGTATCTTCCGTATACCGCTCTCTGAGTCAGGCAACAACTTTCTGCGCGTTTTTTCTTATAGCAATTCCATGAAATAATGATAACATGAAACCATTTTACCGTAAAGTTAGATCATGCACATTCCCTGGATTTCTGCGACTTTTCCTCCCCTGCGGAGATTGTGAATATCTGCCTGACTTATAGCAAAAGAGTCCTTCTGTTTCCCACTACATTAATAATAACAAGTTTCTGATAGATTGCCCGATATGGGCTTAGAATTTATAGATGCGTGCAAATTTTCCGGTAAAAATAACTACCGGTTTTAAGAAATACTTCAGAACCTTCACATATTTTGTTCAAACTCTTCAAGAGAAGACACTTTAAGCGAAAGCTGGAACCACAGATTAAGTTTTTCAATATCTGTTTCGGACATGATTTTCTCTTTTAACTCAGACGGAACTGAAAATTTGGATTCAAGCGCAGTAAGAAGAAATTCCTGTTTTCCTTCTGTATTTCCTTCCCGTTTTTCATTCCTCATCATTTCCTCTAACAGCATATATCTTTCCTCCATCCCACGATTCTGCTTGATCTTATCAATACTGTCCTGCAGATGTCTGAATGTGTACTTCCGAAATCGGAATTCCCAATGCCAGCTCCAGCACTCTGCGGCAGATTTCCGAATCAGACATCACTGCTGCAAACATAAACGCATCCCGTATTGTCAGATCTTTAAATTTTCTGGTTTCCATTCTCCTGTCCTTTCCGAAGCAGAAGAACTCTTCGGGCTTAGTATAATGCAAAAGAATAGTTTCTACAAGAAAAAGTTTTCGACAAAATTTTATAAAATTTCTTTCGGAATCAACTCATAATCATACATAACCTCTGAATGATTGTCCAAAACTAATTCCCTGTAGATGGGCTTTTGAGTTTCTTTGTCTAACGTTTCTTTATATATCTTTGAAACTCTGTAATATTTTTCTCCCTCTTTTTGAAAATGGTGTCCTTCTTCCACAAGGCGATATGCATATTCTATCGGACGTTCACTTCGTAACTCTGCACATAGCTGCTCATTTTCACACCATATAAGAAGCTGAAAAGCCTGATCTGTATTATTCTTAAATCTGTAATCTCCATTATTATAAAAAACTGAAGTCCCGGAACTGAACGGAACTCTTTTCCCCTCATCCGGTGCCAGGGCATCTGAATGGCTGTGAAATTCCGTTACTGTCAAAGGGCTGTGCAATATCAGTCTGTGTATAGTGTTTCCCAGATTACACAACCCACCTCCTGTTCCCGGTATAAGCTTATTTTTTATAATCACACGCCCATCTCTGTATCCTTTTCGCTTTGTAGTTTTTCCAACCTGTTTCCAGAAAGAAAAGGTTTCCCCCGGATAAATCATAATTCCGTTTATCGTTTTGTTTGCAAGTGCAATGTTAACTGCTTTATTTTCCTGCAAAACCGGATCAATTCCTTTTCCTCTTTTTATCAGATGCGAATGATGTTCTGATACAAGATTTGGGAGTTTCTGATTACTGATTTTTCCTGCAAATTTTTCTTTACTCAACATATTTTGTACATGACGCTTTACAATTTCTTTCTGTAAAGAAATCTTATAGCACGTTGGATTAATATCGCAAAACAGCTTATTTCTATTCCACAGCATTTTTTCTTTTATCTCCTGTCAGCAAAAATTTTTGAGGCCCATTTTCCCGCCTCTTTGGATATCACAGCACTTTAATATTATTTTTTCCAGTATTCTCCTTTTGCCAAACCACTTTTCCTCTGGCAACCGGATAAAATCAACCAGTATACTGTCTATTCCACATTTGTTTGCGCCATATATGTCTGTAAATATCTGATCTCCCACACATATACATTCCGATTTTTGTAAATGCAATAATTCAACCGCTTTCAGATATCCGCTAATATTCGGCTTTCCGGCATCTGCTACATAAAGTGTATCAATATTTCTGATAAAACGTTTAATTCTGTCTTCACTGTTATTGGAAAGCATAACTGTTTTTAATCCTGTCTGATGGATTCTCTGAAACAAATTGTCTATTGCCTCCGTTGAATCATCTCCATGATGCACCAGTGTATTATCTATATCAAACAAAATTCCACGATATCCATTTTCATATAGCTCTGCGTAATCGATCTGAAAAACATTCTTCACACGACAACTCGGATAAAAATTTCTAAGCATTTAAATTCTCCATATATGTAACTACTTTATCAATCTGTTCTGCAATATCATTTCCAAAAACATGGTCAAAAAAAGCACTGCCAATTGTAAAAAAACAGGCATTTGTCTTCGCTATCTCTTTCAATCTCTGATAACTGTTCACACTACCCGCAATACAGACCGGGGCACTTATCTCTGAAGTAAGGTTTCTGTTTAGCTGTGCTGCATTTCCAACATATCGATATCCCAAAAGGTCAATTCCATAGACACCTTTTTTCAAATATTCTTTTCCCTCTGCGACCATCTGCTCAATTGTGCCATCAAGAACAGAAGGTCTTTGCGTAATCGTTCCTACAAAGGGCATATATTTCAGATGATTTCTTTTACAGAAATTATTTACCGAATCAGAAAAAACTGTCCCCATCAAAATATCACAGTTACATTCCACAGCCATTTCAGCCCCTTTCAGGCATTCCTCTTCTGTGTAGGCCACAACCTCCAGAACAGTTGTCTTTCCACAGGATTTCATATAAGAATACAACTTCTTCATCTGTTCCGGTGACAGACCTTCTTCTTTAAATCCCCAGTATACAGCTTTTGTATTCCTGCATTGTTCAAATATTTCATATGCATTGCTTACAGTAACATCGTTGTAAGTCAGCATAACAATTAACTCGGGTTTTTCATGCATTTTTTATTCCTCTTTTTCATGTTCTGTCTCTTGTTCCGATTCTCTTTTTTCTTAAAATCACTTTACTATCCAAAGAAATCTAACATACAAATTTCCAGAAATCCTCTGTTGTTTTGCGGCCGGCAGATCCGCTTGCCTTAGAATAGCATTGCAATTTATTAGGCATGGATTTGTACCAACGGTAATTATTATAGCCCATAATGTCTATAAAGTATCCATATGAAGTTTGCTTCACAGATCCTATACCGTATATTCCAATCAATTTTCCATATGTATTTCCAACCAGGACATAATTTTCGTAAACACCAATGGAATATTTAAAAGATTTTCCCCACCATGAACCTGTTTTTATATTCTTAATCAGTTTCTTTACGGCCGTTTTTTCTTTTGAGGATAATTTCTCAAAATAATATGATTTTCCCTCTTCTCTTCCATAAAATACCACCATACCTTTTTTAGGATAATAAGAAATTTTTTCTTTCTCTCCTGGTTTAAAATAATATATCTTGGGAGAATACTCATAATCATATGTACTTACCTTACTTGCCGTATAGGTTTCATCTTTTTTATTTCCATTTAGATAATGATATGTTATTTTCAGTTTTGAAGATGAAAGGGGACATATTTTGATTTGTCTGTAGGCTTTCCCTGTCCATCTTCCAGTATCATTAATATTAAATCCATATTCATATGTTTTCGTTGCTTTGCCAGATGCTTTTACGTTCTGTACCGTTACTCCATATGGCTGTACCATAAATAATATCAACATTATTATTGATAAAATCATACTCTTCGCGATTTTTTTATTTTTCAATCTTTTTTCCTTCTTCATATCATACTCCGATCACCACTTAAAATGATTCATTGCTGAAAAATATCCGGATATTATACCTAACATTGCTTCGCTGCCTCACATACTCATATATATTGATAAGATATCTCTTTTCCCAACGCGTATTTCTTCAGATATTTCTCTTATATTTTCTTTGAACATTGTGCACTTTGCAATATTAAACCACATCCCGATTGTCAATTGAAGTGATTCATACTCGTCTTCGATACATTGTTTTAGAAATATTACTCGTATACCTTCATAGTATAGCCTTTTCCATTATTAGTCAACGATTTATATTTTGCCTGATAGGTGGAACGGCTGATACTTTTCTGATTATACCTCCAACTACTGGTCGTAGCTGTCATCCATATTGTATTGCTGTTGGTATATAACTTTCCGTTGGAATATTTACAGAATGTATGATCATCATATCCATGAGAAAGCCCCATATCAATACGGCTTCTGTTTTTAAATATGTGTACAAAGTTATCGTGTCGTAATGGATTTACATTGGAATGATCCAATACCGTAACGACTTTTCCATTTTTTATTGTATAAATAGTAGTGGATTCTCCATAACCAGTACCTACTGCTGTATTTCTTGAGCCTCCATATCTCATGATCAGTTCATCTGTGCCATTCTTATCTATATCTACATATAAATACAGCACCTTCTTTACACTCGAACCCAAATCATAACTTGGCGCATTTCTCTTATAAGAAGCTCTTGCTTTTTTGGCATACGTTTTCATGGTATTCGTATAGAACTTATGTTGAGCAGACTTACTCATTGCAGCATTTGCAATGACTGAATCTGCGCATACTACACCACACAGCATCACTAAGACTAATAAAATACCATATATCTTTTTTATCCTTTTATTCATCTTCTACACCTTCCTTAAGATTTAGTATAATCTTATCAAAAATCCAAAATTCTTTTACTTCCATTGTCATTGATATCTTCGAATAAAATCAAATAACCTTGGAGTCAGATTTCACCGCTACCTCTCGACATGATTTTTTCTTGCATTCCTGTTGTCATCCCATATAATTTCCTGAATACTTTACATAGGCCTCCTGACACACACTCTGCACAGAAGTAAGGTTTGCGTTTGCCTCACTTTCCGTTGAATAAACTCCGGCTGTTACTACATAAAATTTTTCAGTATTGAGATTACTCCAGTCTGTAGTAACATATACCCTGGCATCAAAGCCACTGGCCTTTAAAGTTTCGGCATAAGAGTTAGCTTCCCCCCCTTCTTTGCTTCCATAACACCAGATTCCGTAAAATGAGGTATCTTCAGATTGCTGTGCTGCTGTACTACTCTGATTTGAAATCGGATGCGAATTAACCGAAAATTCCTCTATACTCTCCGGTAACTCTTCTGCATAATCCTCAATCGCACATGTAAATCCATCCAGCCTCTCCTGTGAACTGTTGCCCATCCACTGACTGATTGCCTCTGATGAACAGGTAGTATCCCTTACCATCCGCAATATTCTGTACAGACAATCATTATTGTCCACTGTCATATTGTCAAAATAAACCTCTGGACTGGCAAAACCAAGGGAACAGAAACTTTCAAGTTCATTGCTATAATCCCCCTCAAAATTCTCCCAAAGCAAATCAATCGGAGAACCGCTGAAATAGAGTTCATCCGTTTCATCAATAACTTCCAGATTTCCATCTTCCAGGCGGAATCCTTTAAAAAACCACTCCTGACCATCCCCTATAATTCCTGTATCATACTCTTCATAGAAAAATTCATAAGTCCCATCATATTCGCGAAAGAAAACAGAATCCTCTTCTTTTACACACTTTCCATCAAGACAATTACGGTCTATTACATCCCCATATGAAGAAGATGTTGCTATCTCCTGATCTGAAGTAATTTCCCATGTTTCGCCGTTATTTTCCAAAATCAGAAAGTGCAGTACTTTTCCTAATTCATCCTGCATGCTATCATCATAAGAAACACTGAATATTTCTTTCGCGCCATCTCCATCAAAATCCATAGAAAAAGCTGCCAGTATTCCACTTTCCATGTCAGGATACAGTGCACTGTAATTGTCCTCGTTTCTTTGCAGACTTAAGTTGTATTCCTGATTTCCCACATATTGCAAGCCTTTCATCTTAGCAGCAATTTCGGCTGCATCCGAAATCTCAACCGTGGAAATTGTTTCCGGTGATTCTGCATTTCTCTCATATCCGGTGCCTTCATTCTGATTGTCTTTTTGTTCTTCACCAGTATCTGCATCCTGACTGTCATTCTCTTCTTCACCGATGTCTGTATCCTGACTGTCATTCTCTTTTTCACCAGTATCTGTATCCTGACTGTCATTCTTTTCTTCACCGATATCTATATCTTCACTATCTTCATTTTTCTCATCAATATCATATTGTGAAATTTCTTCAGAAGTGTTTAACTCATAAAATGGAATTTCCTGCATGCGACTTTCGAATTCTGTCCACACTTCATCATCAATTTTTACGCCTAAAGGATCCCCATTTTCATCTTCACCTGAATAGTAATACTGCCTTTCATACTTTCCGCCGAATTTCTTCACATCAACAGATTGTTTATGTATAGTGAAATTTTTTTCTACTTTATCCTTTATCTGATATAAAGTATAACTCATATGGTCAGCCAGTCTCATGTTCACAACAATCCCATTACCTTTTGCCACATAGTACATTTCACCGCTGCCACCATTCTGCCAGTTATCTAACGTTCCAATCAGTTGTACCTGTGTATCTTCATAATGATAAAAAGTATATTCATATTGCATTTCCTCAGTATTGAATCCTTTTACGATCAATTCTTTCTGCTGATCGTTATTCACATCATAAACACTACACATCATTGCATCCAGATTTTTCATATCAGACGAATAACTTTTATCCAACAGAAATTCCCTGTATGCCGTTTCTTCTTCTGAATCTCCCATTTCTGCGTAGATATCATTCGTTTCTGCGCTTACATTCACTACGCATGACAGCATCAAGCATAAAGACAAACCTACCATAAACAGAATACAAGGCTCACTGTACTTTTTCTTCTTTTTTTTCATATACTACTTCTCCTGCATTTCTTCTTCCATTTCACTTTTCTCTGCATTTTTCAAAAGTAATACTCCAATTATTGCAATGATCATTGTCCAGACAACAGGAAGATATGTGCTTACTGAAGCATCCCAGTATTCATATCTGAATGTCCACTGTATCTGTACAATATGAAGAATGCTTTTTATAACAGCACCGCCAATCAATCCATAAAACGTCCATTTACTGTGCCGAGATTTAGATTTAAAAAAAAGTAAAAAATAAATTCCGGCATTTAAGACACAGACTGTAATCATCACAGTACCCCATATCTTATACCAGGGACTATAGTATCCAAGATATTGAATACAGGAACACGCAAAATAAATATATATAAAGCCAGCAAGAACGCTGTATAGCCTCAATGCACCCTGAGATGTCTGTAACTTAGAAAACCAGTTACTTTCTTTCACCTTTTTGATATTTTTTCCTATATTCTTAATTTTTCCATCAAGTGGCGTTTCTTTAATCTCCGTTTTCTGCCTGTCTGAATTTTCCACAGTGCTGTCTGATTCTTTTCTCCCCTGTCTGCTTCCGCAGTAAGGACATCTGATGAGATCATCTAATATATCTTTTCCACAGTTACTACATTTTCTCATGTATATCTCCTTGTATTTTGAATATATAACTGTCTGGCATACCTGCAAATCCAGACATCACTGATACATATTTTTTATTCACTATTTTCTTTCCCGAAAGTTTAGCATATGATGCAAAGCTTTCGGGATTTGATTGAGGCTTTTGCAAGGGTAATCGTCTCCTTCGTTTATTTTATGATAAAGACAGAGACTTCTGTCATAGGACAGAAGTCTCTGTTTGAAATCAGGAAATGCGTAAACTTCTAAGAACCGTGAAATTATATTTTCGTGATTCAACAGCCTGTCCCCATGTGTTATAGGCGGTCATGCGATAATAATAATTCCCTGGCTGAAGTTTTGAAAAATCTAATGTAAACTGATATCTGAAATCAGTCTGATTAGGCGAACCTTCTCTTCCAGCGTAAGTCCTTCTTCCATTGGAATCATATACTTCCATAATCATTTTCGTAACAGGGTAATTGGATGCAACTGTCCCAGACACTCTATATGAACCTGACTGCCAATAATATCCTGTCGGTGCATTATTGTTAGTTACTTTTAATGTAAAAGCAGGTTTACTTACACGAATAAATTTCCATCTCTGTGCATTTGTATAATTTTGATAGTAAAGCCCTACATTATTACCTAATGCTGTGCTTCCATTTGCATTGTCAAGATATTTTCCGGTTGCTCTGTTTCTGACATAATAATAGCTTCCAACACTTTTCTCCAATGCCCACTGGGCATTAGAGGTATTATAGTTTTCCCACTGATGAACATTAGTCCCGTTTCCACCATCATCCTTATGCAGATATTTTCCGGAATGAAGTGCTCTGATAGAATAGTACCCATATCCTCTGTACTGTACATAGAAAATCTGGTTGGTTCCACCGTTTCTCTGATATATTTCCAGATTAGCACCATTATTCAGACTTGCACTGTTAATATCCAGGACACGTGAACTGCTATTACCCGATTGAATTCTATAATATCCATCGCTAAGTGGTCTGTTGGCAGCATAAACATTTTTTCCACCAGATATTGTCACCATAAGAAACATTACAAGTATTCCAATAACAACAGTTACTATTTTTTTCTTTTGATTCTCTTCCGATTTTCTTTTATACATAGATTTTCCTCCTTGATTTTAGAATCTGAACTTTGATTCAGTAATTCCAGTGATTTCTATTACATTCTTGCTTTTTATCATGCCTCCCTCTCTTCATATTAATCACACTGCCGTCTCAAGCTTTGTTATGCTTTGCAATCCTGCACATAGAATTTCGTTCTTCAAGTAACTGCTGAAATTCCATGCATTTGCTCTTGACTGCTGCAGTATCATTTGCTTTTACCTCTTCTTTTATTTCACCCCAAACACTGTACAGTTCTGATTCTTTATCAAAAACATCTGCTGAACTGGTGGGATCACTGAATCGCACAGCTTCTGATATTTTGTTTATGCAGGAAGCCATTTCTCTGTCGGTAACATTTCTCTTTAACGTTGTTGTCTCTGCATAAAGTTTACGCATAAATCCGACTTTTTCTTCATGTCTGATGTCCTGTTCTTCTACATAATTTCTTGTAGATTCCGCTGCTATTAATCCGATCCCGGCTGCGCCATATAGAACTACATAAACAATAACCGGAAGCCATATTGGAAAAATTAAAGTAACACCTGATATTAAAATAAATATCATTGCACATACCGTTATGGCTGCGAGGTATCGCAGACCTACGCTTATAATCGGCCATCCATATACTTTACTGGTAACTGTCGTTCCCTTTTTCATTGCTATACTTGAAATAGGTATCTGTGCAGCTATTGCTATCACGACAGCTATATCCGATATCAACACGACAGGGGTTTTATAAATTGGCAGAGCAAATACAATAACATTAAACACGACCATCAATATTCCACATATTGCCGGTATCTTCCATGACTGCTTCATATTATTCCTCCTCCCTCTTCTTTCCACACTCCGGACAGAACTTTCCGGTTATATTTTTCTCGCCACAGGAGCAATCCCAGGTCAGCTTTTTCTCAGGACGTTTTGCCCCACATTCCGGACAGAATTTTCCGGTAAGTCCCTTTTGACCACATGCGCAGTCCCAGGTTTCTTTCTTCACTGGTTCCGGTCGTTTTGCGCCGCACTCCGGACAGAATTTTCCGGTAAGCCCTTTCTGTCCACATATGCAGTCCCAGGTTTCTGAATTTTCTGGTATCGACTGTGGTTTTTCCGTGCCACATATATGACAGAATCTTCCACTAAGACCTTTCTGTCCGCATTTCGGGCAGTCCCAGGCTCCGGTTATTCCGTTATGGATACTCTGTCCCATCTGAGAGGCAGATTCTGTCATCGGCTGCATAGCTTCTTTTGTCATTCCAATGACTCCACTCATTGCTCCCAGACCAACGCCAAGACTTGCAATATCTCCAAGTCCACCACTACCTCCACCTGTCAGTCCGTTCTTCATAGCACCTACACCTACCTGACGGGCAGTTTCCTGCTGATATGTATATCCTTTCATTCTCATTTCTGCTGCTTCTGCCTCTGCTTTCATACGATAAGCTTCTGCCTCAGCCTCTTTCTGGATCTTAAGCGCAGCTGCATCGCCCTGGGCTCCAATAATTTTCATCTGCGCTTCAGTCTGTGCCTCTACTGCCATTCTTTCTCTGGCAGCTTCCGCTGTTGCTTTTTTTACCTGCTCTTCTTTGACATTCAGGAACTGTTGAGAATACAGAGATTTCATTCTCATGTATTCACTGTACATCGGATCATCCGGATCATCTTCCGGGGTCAGAAAACGCGTAATGTAGAACTCCGACATTGTTAAACCATAGTCTTCCAACCCTACATTGATTTTCTCTCCAAGTGCCTCTGACATCTTTTCTGTCTGAGCATCCAGTTCAAGAACACTGATGGATTCCTCTTTTATTACATTTGCAAGATAATTTTTTACTCTTGTTACGATCAGTGATCTGAAATACTTTTTGAATTCTCCGGGCTTTGAATCATAAGAACTTTTCTGTCTGGCTTTTTCAAATTCTTCCGGACTTCCAAGACGCTGTTTCGCCTCAATAATTAAACCATTTGTAGTTCCCACACTTTTCAAAAGCAATCTTCTGGAATCTGTAACTTTAATATTAAATTCACCGCTTGCGCCAATAGATACATGCATGCCGGATGCAGGGTCAAACAGCTTTACCTTTGTGTCAGTCCCCCACTTGACTCCCATAACCGTGGCTGTATTGATAAAATACACTTCACAGTGAAAGGTTGTGCTGGCATCTCCTGTTGGCATATGATAAATCTGATTCATTAACGGAAGATTCTGAGTCTCCAGCGTATATCTTCCAGGACCAAATAAATCCAGTGCTTCACCATCTTTAAAAAAAACTACTTCCTGGCTTTCATGTACAATTAATTGTGTACCTGTACTAAAGTCCTCTAATGGGTGCTTCCATATAAGAGTATTGTTATCGCCCTCATATTTAATTTCACTGATCAGCCCCTGTTTTGCATACTGTTGCTTTGCAATTTCTCTTTGCACATCTATGTGATTATCACATACAGGACAGATATAATGTTCCGTTCCTTCTGTCACACTTAATCCAACTCCACATTCCGGACACTTAAAAGAAATCACTCTATTTTCTGCACTTGGCTCTATTTTCTTTTTACATACCGGACATACAGGAATACTTTTTCCCTGATCATAAACTACTGAATTCCCACATCCCGGACATATGGCTGAGGTCATCCTTTCTGCTTTTACATTGATTACATTTCCACAGGTACAGGTTACTTTATTCTGCACCAATCCTCTAAGTCCATTATACGCAGTAACATACTGATTGCACTTCGGACACATAATTGCAAATTTTCCCATTCTTCTTCTCCAGTATCTTAAAGTATTGTAATCAGAAAGACATTCTGTTCAGTTCTTCCTGTATAGCTGATCTTTTCATTACAGACAACTGATCTGAAATTTTCTCCATGTTCTCTTCCAGAGATTGAATCTGCCTTTCCATTCCTGTAACGTTTTTCTGAGTTTCTTCAATTTCCTGCTTATGTTCATTAGTCATATTTCCAGCGTAACTGATTGTTTCCATAGCAGTAATAATGATTTCTTCTTTTGGTTTTCCAACACATCCTTCTACTATTTTTCGTACAACCGGAATTATAAATTTATTCACTACAAACTTATAGAGAACTACCATAAACACAATACAGAAAATTCCATTTACAGTATCACCATCTGCCCAGAATCCCAGTGTCCATGGAAGAAACATTAATAAAAACAATGCTATAACAACATATCCTGATATTTTCCCTATTGCAGAAGCCTTTGCACTTTTTTCCAAAATATTCTGATTTGACTGAATGTTATCTACAAAACGATTAATTTCATTCTGCAAATTTAAGATATGCTGCCTTTCCTCCTGCGCTGTCTTAGACAGTGCATCTATTTTATTTCGTATGACATATTTCGCATATTCTTTATTTTCATGGATGATTTTCTGATTAAATGCCTTTAATTTTTTCTTTATCTGCGGTTCACCATATTCTACAGCATGTCTGTAATCTGAATCATCTGATAATGCAAAAGTTTCTTTTTCCAGATCATCAATATCCGTCACACCACGCTTAATCATCAGCCTTCCAAGATATGCACCTGCCGAATGCGGATCAATATTCAAAACCTGATTAAATACGTCATTTGCTTCTTTAAAATTCTTATCCTTCAGACAAATGTAACCTCTTTCTATCATTCCACCTGTAGTTGCATGGCCTATTTCTGAAGCAGTTGAAACAGGAGCTACTTTTTTCCTGTGACTGTTCATGATCTTATTGATGCCATGAAGTAAATCCTGTTGAAAACCAATTTTAGTTGCATCCTGTGCCTGTAAATGACGTCCGTTAATTTCCTGCGGTATATCATATGGATCCATTCCTGAATATACCGGGATTAATGTTTTTGCATTCTCCTCTTCATCCATCATGGATAGATATCTCGTCCACTCATTACGAACCCATGGCGCATTCATATGTTCACGACTGGTTCCAATAAGAAGCATGATCTTTGAACTTCGCAGTGCTGAATAAATGATGGGTTCATAATCCTCACCTAACCTGTTTTCCAATGTTATCCTCGAAAAGAATACCTTATATCCTTCCTGTGTAAGTCTGGAATAAATATCCTGCGCAATTACACTATCTTCTGTACGCTGACCGATTCCTTCTTCAAGCTCTTTATAACTTATAAAAATATCAAAAGGTTCCTCTTTCTGCGCAAGTTGAAAAATCTTTTTCTGAATCTTTGCAATTTCCGCTGCTTCGTCTTCATGTTGTTTTCTGGCTATCGGCTTTGCTTTTTGACACGCAAGCTGATAATCTGAATCATCAAAAATTGGTTTAGGTATTGTACGATGACACGTTGGGATCATTTTTTTAGTTCTGGGATCTTCCACATACTCAATTCCATATCTGCATAGTACCAGACCCCAGTACGCTTCTGCCTCATTTGGGAACTCTTTTACCATGGTATTGTAAACATCAGCTGCTCTATCAAAAAGATTATTTTTACGATACTGATTGGCGCTGTTATAAAGTTCCGCTTTTCTCTCATTATTTTCCAATGGAACTGTCTGTCGACTACCGCAGTATTCACATTCACAGAGCCCATTTTCTTCATCAATAATCTGCAGATCACCTTTACACATTTTACATTTGTAAATCATGTATTCTCCCCCTTAAATTATGCTTAAATTTTTTATATAATTTATGAAACATCATTTTTCTTTTTCAGCATCCTGCTGAAGCATTCCGGTGTCATATTCAAATAAGAAGCTATATCTTTCTTACTTATCTTGTCTATTAATTCCGGATATGTTTTCAGAAAATATTCATACTTCTGCATCGGAGTACAGGTGAGTATCATCCTTCTATACTCCATCTCCCGCATTGCCGAAACTCCCTGCATACGGTTACAAATCAACGTTATTTCTATATTTTCCTGTGCCAGTCTATGTATAACTATTGATGATGTACTCACAATTTCACAATCAGTTACCGTTTCTACAGTCAGAAAAGAAGTCATATTTCTATCCAGATTTAGAATTCCTACTAATGGTTCTCCCGACAAATGTGCAAAACAGTGAGTTTGCTTTTTTCCTTTTTGGTTTTTGTAATAAGCTTTAACAATATCGCCATTCTTATATAAAAAAGAAATCTGCTCCACCTTTTCATTTTCCTGAATGAGCAATGTTTTTGCATTTAATTTATAAATATGTGAATTCTCGGCAAGTTCTTCAAGTACTGTTTCTGATTTTATCCCAATAGCTTTACGGTAAAATCTCTTTATCTTGTCTTTTTCTTTCCTACTTATATGGCAATTTCTGCAACTGCCGAATTCATATCTGTTATCAATACTTTCCATATATCATATATTTTCCTTTTCATACATAATTTCACTGACAATTACATATACTAAATAAGATATTAGTAATCTCTTTTTTAAATATATAGGTTTTTAAATATCTTATTTAAAATAAATTTTTACTGCTCATTTTTGATAAATCTAGTACTGATTCTGTATAAATGAGCAGTTTCTTTTATTATAATACACACTTTAACACAATTCAAATTTTTCGCTTGATTCAAATCAAGTTATTGTATATCTTATTTTATTTTATCAGTAATTTTAATTATCTTATTCAAACTCAGTATATGTCATATAATGTCGAAAAAGGAGTAAATTATGATAAACGAAGACAATTTCGCAGAACGCCTGTCTCAGCTCAGAGAAGCCAGACAGGTTTCCGCAAGGGAAATGAGTCTGGCTATCGGACAGAATTGCAGTTATATAAACAGGATTGAAAATAAAAAGGCTTTTCCTTCCATGCAATGTTTTTTCTATATATGTGACTATCTCCAAATCAGTCCACAGGAATTTTTCGATGACAAATCTCAGGCTCCACATACACTCAGTGAATTAACGGAGTCTTTAAAAACTCTATCTCCCAGACAACTTGACCTGATCACCGATATTGTCATTGAATTTCAAAAGAAATAGAATCCTGTAACAGGGATTCTGTTTTTTATAATTGATAAGAAAAAGAGTTCTTCTGTTTCCCTCTACATTAATAATAACAAGTTTCTGATAGATTGCCCGATATGGGCTTAGAATTTATAGATGTGTACAAATTTTCCGGTAAAGATAACTATCAATTTTAAGAAATACTTCAGAACCTTCACATATTTTGTTCAAACTCTTTAAGAGAAGAGGCTTTCAGCGAAAGCTGAAACCATGCATTAAGTTTATCGGACTCCGTTTCAGAAATGATATTCTCTCTTAATTCTACAGGAATAGCAAACTTAGATTCCAGAGACTCAATAATGCATTGAACAAGCATTTTCTGACTTCCTTCCTGTATTCCTTTTTGCTTTTCATTACGCATCATTTCTTCTAACAGCATATAGCGTTCCTCCATCCCACGATTCTGCTTGATCTTATCAATACTGTCCTGCAGATGTCTGACAAATGGATCTGTCGTTGAAATCTCTTCTGCTCGCCCGGTATTTTTCACATAATTCAGAAACTGCAGTAACTCTTCAGGAATACCATCTCTATTCCTTCCATGTGCATTGAGATAAACAGTTCTTACACCATCACTTACAGATTTTCCTGTTTCTTCGCAGACCATACCTGTTGAATATCGGTACAGTCCATCACCGAATGGATCAAAATCACAGATAAAAATAACATAAGTATCCGGAAGATTCTCATAGGAATCACCTGCAAGTAATGCATCCATATCTATCTGGTCATGATAATAGCGGCTTCTTTTAGGAAGAAATTTCTGCAAAGTAACCTGCATCTCCACATTAAAACGTCTCTTCTCTGCATCATCAGCATAAACATCCAGACGAACCCCATGATACTCCGAATGATATGCCATGGTTTTCTCCGTCTGAATGTGTACTTCCGAAATCGGAATTCCCAATGCCAGTTCCAACACTCTCCGACAGATTTCCGGATCAGACATCACTGCTGCAAACATAAACGCATCCCGTATTGTCAGATCTTTGAATTTTCTGGTTTCCATTCCTCTGTCCTTTCCGAAACAGAAGAACTCTTTGGACTTAGTATAATGCAAAAAAATGAATTCTACAACAAAAAGTTTTCGACAAAATATATATCTACAACAAAAACCCCGCCTCCCGCAGATTTTCTCTGCAGAAGCCGGGATTTTTATGTAAGTATAGTAATGAGAATATGTCAGATACATGGCTAAGGTTCATAGGGCCATATACATCTGTAACAATTGAATATCGTAAATATCCATCTGCCATAGCCTGAGCCATGAAAAAAACTTTATTTAACAATCATACCAGTCTTTCTGTCACTAAAGATTGCTACCTCAATCAGGAAGATGATACCAAGGATCAGCTGCTGTAACTGTGTCGGCATCATCAGCATTACCAGACCACTGGAAAGTACTTTGTATGTCATAACACCAAGAATGATGTTATAGAATCTTACTTTAGCACCGCCGTTTACAGGCATTCCTCCAAGTACCAGGGCGATCATGATCTGTGTTTCCAGCTGGTTACCTGCTGTAGATGTAACGGAACCTACTTTGATAGCATTTACAAATGCTGCAAGTCCTGTGATACATCCTGCTGCCACGAATACAAGGATCTTTGTAGTCTCTACACGGATACCTGCGAATCTTGCTGCTGTTTCACCTGCACCGATTGCTTTCAGTCTGGAGCCCAGACCTGTGTAAGTGAATACAAGATATGCCACTACGAAGATGATCACTGTGAAAGTAAGCATAAATGGCAGTGTGTTGTATTTGGAAATATCACTTACTGCGTAAACAGGTGAGTTAGTTGTTGCATATGCACAAACTCCACGGAACAGATACATGGTACAGATTGTAACAATAAAGCTTGTGATTTTTCTCTTAACATTGAAGTAACCATTGATCAGTCCGATCAGTCCGCCTGTTACCACACCACCCAGCGCTGCCAGAACCATGTTGTAATGGGAAAGGTAGCAGACTACGATGGAAGCAACACCAAGCATGGAGCCCTGGGAGAAATCCAGACCACCCATTGTCATGACCATGAACACGCCGATGGATGAGATCAGCAGCATGTATGACTGGCTCAGAAGCAGTGATATATTTTTCGGCTGAAACAGTCTGCCGTCTGTGAGGATTGCAAATAATACACAGATGATCACGAATCCTGCGATAGGAAGGATCGTACGCACAATGGGACGTTCCAGAAATGGTACTTGCTCAGTTGATTTTTTTGTTGTACTCATTTTTTTACCCCCTTAAATCATATTGTCAATCAGATCTGTGTCTTTCAGATCCGGAGAGCGAAGGAATTCACCATTGATCTTACCGTCCTTCATGATCAGGATACGGTCTGCCATACCCAGAAGCTCCATGATTTCCTCAGAGATCATAATAATGGATTTTCCTCTTTTTCTCATATCGTTCATCATGGCGTAGATATCAGCTTTAACTTTGACATCAATACCACGTGTAGGGGAGTCAAGGATGATCAGGTCGGAGTCCTTACCAACCCAGCGTGCAAGAACGACTTTCTGTTTGTTACCGCCGGAAAGAGCGGATACAAACTGGTCAACGCCTGTCATTTTTGTACTCATCTGTTTTGCAAATTTATTGGCAAATTCATTCATTGTCTTTGCACGAAGGAATCCATGAGTCTTCAGATCCTCCAGAGATGGAAGACAGATATTATCGCCAATTGTATCATTGATGACCAGAGATTCATTGTCTCTGTCTTTGGAAGCATAGGCAATGCTGTGTTTGATGGCATCCGGAATGGAATTGATCGGTGTGCCGTCTCCCAGAGTTACACTTCCCTGGCGGAAATAGGAAGCTCCGAAGAGTGCCTTTCCAACCTCATGCATACCGCATTCGGAAAGTCCTCCGATACCAAGAATCTCACCTTTGTGAAGATCAAGGTTCAGGTTCTCGATCTGTCCTTTTACTGTCACGTTCTTTGCAGAAAGAACAACTTCGTCAGATACTTTTTCACCGTAGTCTGTACGATAGTAGCTGTCACCGATCTCACGGCCTACCATTAAGGCTTTCAGTCTGTCAGGTGTAGCTTCTTCCTTTGTGATGGAACCGATCTTCACACCATCTCGAAGTACACTGATATTATCAGACTGCTCGATAACCTCCTCAAGGTCATGGGAAATAAAGATTACGCAGTTTCCTGTGTCACGAACCTTGTGCATTACCTTGAAAAGCTCTTCACGGCCTTTCTGTCCAAGTGCTGTTGTTGTCTCGTCTACAACCAGAACCTTCGGATTAAAGTAGGTGGATTTTACGATCTCTACCAGCTTACGATCCTCGAAGTTGTAATCATCGATCACCTTAGTTGCATCAATATAATTGAATCCGTAGCTGTCCAGATATTCCTGAGCTTTCTTGTTCATTGCTGCGGTATTTTTGATACCACATTTAGTAAACTGATCCTCGTTTCCAAGGAAAATGTTCTCCGCTACAGTCAGTCCGGAAAGTGTTCCGATCTCCTGTACGATAATGGCTACACCCTGATGGTTGGCTTCAACCTGGTTTGTTGCGGTGATTTCTTTTCCTTCAAGGATAAACTTGCCGGAATCTTTCTGGTAAATACCTGTCAGGCAGGATGTTAATGTAGATTTACCGGAACCATTTTCACCAATCAATGCGTGGATCTCACCTTTATTAAATGTAAAGGAAACGTTGTCCAGGGCGTGTGTGATGCCAAAATGTTTATCAATATTTTCTGCTCTTAATAATATTTCACCCATAATCGTTCTCCTTATTTTACTACAAGACCTTTAACCGGTTTGGTTGTCAGTGCAACGATTGCCAGCAGTGCAACACCTGTTACCACGTTCTGGATAGTAGTCGGGGCACCAAGTGCAACGAAACCATTGAACATAAGCTGGATGATCATCTCACCAATCACAATAGCGATAACCGGATGGCCGTATTTCTTAAACGCCAGTCCAAAGAAGGTTCCCATCAGAGGAGTAAAGTTACGGCTCATAGAGGAAAGGTTGGAAGCTGATGTCATGGAAGTACCAAAGCTGATTGTCAGGATTGCCTGAAGTCCGAAGAAGAAACCTGCAAGAGTAAAGGCTACAATTTTATATTTGGAAACATTTACACCCATGTTCTTTGCAACAACTTCATTACTTCCGATTGCGTATGTATAAGTACCAATCTTTGTGTATTTCAGAATGAATGCACAGAGCAGATATGCGATCAGTGCCAGGATCAGGTTGACCGGATAATCACCGAATGCTCTGTAATCTGTAGACAGGATTACGTTCTTTCCGTTTGTGGCATATACACTGAATGCCTCGTATATCAGTGACAGGGCACATGTAACGATCAGGGAAGAAATATGTAATTTAATATAAACCACACCATTGATGAGACCAATGATCGTACCACAGATCAGCGGTGCAATGATAAGACCGGCATAACCGAATTTCTCACTTGCATTGCAGGCGATAATGGATGAAAGTACGATATTGGCACCAACACTCATATCGAAAGGTCCCATTACGCAGATAAAGTAGAGGCCACATCCGCCAACTGCGTAAATTAATGCTGATTTCATGTAAGTGGCCAGTTTCTCCGGGGAACCGAAAGTAGTCGGTGCAAGTACTTTAAATACTGCCCAGAAAACTACAAGCATAAGAACCAGAAGGCCGATTCCATAATACTGGCTTTGTTTGAGTTTTTTCATAACCATTCTCCTTATCCAATTCATCGCCCGCCAAAAGCAGGAGGTCACACGCTTCATCAGGGTTTGGCCTTTTGCTTCGAGCGGGCACTGACAATTACCTCTTAAAAGTTTCTCCACTGCCCTTTGGAGAAAAGGCAGTGGAGCACAAGTTCATCATATTAGTTGCTGTGACGGGAAATAACATCCTCAATAGAAAGTGATGTGGCTGCTTTGTTCAGATCATCAAAGCTGTATCCTGCTAATTCCACAAGCTCTTCGTCTGTGTATGGATCGTCATCTACAAAGTATTTCTTGTAGTTTTCATAGTCTTCGGAAGAAGATACATACAGGTATGGGAACTGGATTTCGTATCCGAAGGATCCTTCATCTTTTACATAGTTGCCTTTGATTGCGTTATATGTGATAAGGAATGCATATAACGGGTCGCAGAAGTGTCCGCCTGATTCAGCAAACATTCCGCCTGATTCAAGCTGCTCGCCAAGGTCATCAAGGAAGTCTGTGGAAACAACGTCGATCTTTCCTGTAAGTCCTTCGTTTGCCAGAGCACCGATGGAACCAACAAGCGGGTCACCGCCACCACCTGCAACGATCAGAGCGTCCATATCAGGGTTGGAATTGTAAAGGGAAAGAGCTGCTGCTGCACCTTCTTCAGAAGATGTGTTAGCATATACAGGCTCTGTGATTGTTGCCTGATCATCAGGATTAGCTTCGTTCCATTCGTCAACTGCCTGTTTGTAACCTGTCCATCTCTGCTGGAATGTAGCATCACCAACTGTCCATGCCTCAAGTCCGATGTTTCTGTCACCGTTCTCAAGAAGCAGGTTAACCAGTGTATATCCGTTTGTTACTTCGTCTTCATGAACTGCACCAAGATAATACTGTGAGTTGCATGCTGTCTGATATACTTCAGGGCTGTTCTCTTCGGAGATGATACGATAGAACTGTGTAAGGTAAACCTGATTTGCATCACATGTCTGGATGGCAGATGTCATTTCGGAGTCTGCAGAGTTACAGATTACGATACCGTTACATCCTGCTGCGCAAAGCTGTTCAACAGAAGCTGTAACCTGCTCAGATACGTGGCCCTGGTCAACATACATTACATTAACACCAAGAGCATCTGCTGCTTTGTCAATGATTTTTTTACTCTGGCTTCCAAGTACGTCTGTGGAGCTCCAGATTGATACGCCGATTGTGATGTCGTCATCGGCTGCCTGTGCTGTAACTGCACCTGCCGGTAAAGAACCAACCATTGCTGCTGTTGCTGCGATAGCGACTGCTTTTCTCATTCTTTTTTTCATGTTGTAAAACCCTCCTTGAAAAATTTTGGTTTCTTGTTTTTTTGAACGGAAGTTTTTCCGGGCTTTCCGTTCCTCTGTGATTATATTAAACCATACTTTGCCTTTGGTCAGTTAGGACATATTTGGAAAATTTTGTTGCACATTTTTGACCAGTTTATATATAAAACTTGGACAAAATATGAACAAGTTGAGCAAAATGCCAGTAACTTGTATGTTTTCTCTATTGTTTATAGCAATTCCATAAAATAATGCAATCAAGACAGTTCAGCAGAGTGCGAAGGACAAGGAAGATACCTGCAGGCGTGCTGACGCACGGCAAAGATATCTTCCCAAAAAGTCCTCTGTATCCATTCGATTCGATAAGAACCGCCATACAGAGGACTTCCGCTTTCGTTACTGTCCACTCAATTCTACCTGAGTTTCTTCCATATTATAATTGTGCAAATTTATTCCGATACTCCCTCGGGCTGCATCCCATCTTCTTTCGGAACACCCTGCTGAAGTAGTTATAATCATCATATCCCACCAGAAACGAAATCGTCTCCAGCTTCTTGTCCTGATCTTTCATAAGCTCTGCCGCTTTCTCCATCCGGATTCTGGTAAGAAATGCAATGATCGTCTCACCGTATTTCTGACTGAAAGTCCTGGAGAGATAGCTTGCATCCATATGATACTGTTCTGCCAGAGCAGTGAGTGTAATATTCTCATGATAGGAACGCTCAATATATTTATGGATCTGCTCTACCTGCTGCATAATAGAACCTGCATCAGAGCTTTTATCCTCTCCGCTCTCCCATAAGCTGTCCAGCAGGATTTTCAGGGAGACAAGCAGAGAGTGTGCATTGAGACATTTCATATAATAATCAATGTTATCCATGGCTTCCTCTGCCTGCGCGGTAAGCTCTGGGCATTTCTCCTGAACATAACGGTAAAGGATTCCTGTAATCCTGCCCGCATACTGTTTCACATCCAGGTAAGTCCAGTTTCCATCATCACACTGCCTGAAATTACAGGTCTTAAAGATCAGCTTCTCTGCCTCTGCCTTCTGTCCCGTTGTCAACAGATGGTACAACTCCGTCTCCATATGTGCAGGTGCTGATTTCCCGACCATCTGCGTTTCGCTGTTTCTTGGCAGCTCTCCGGTTTTTTCTTCCGAACAGGAAAGGATACTGTGTTCCCTGTTAAACGGACGGGTAATCAGTGTTGAGATCAGTTCTCTGTAAACTGTACCGATATCATCCAGTGAACTTGTCTGCTCATGGAGCACAACAGAAACAGGGCCGTATTCTTCCAGCGGAAACTCCTTCAGAATATTTTCCGCCAGTGCTCTGAATTCCTTTGCATCAGCAGTCTTTACAATAAGAAATTCACTCATCTTATTGCTGTTGTTAAAAATAATCGCATTCTCCTCCAGACCGGTCAATTCTCTCAATCTGGACTTGATATTCCAGGACATCTGCAGATTATCATGTTCAAACTGCTCCGCAATCTCTGTAATATTGTAAAATTTAACCATCAGTGTGGCTACTTCCGAAAATGTATTCGTGCTGGATACATGAGTCTGGGATGCTGACTGCCCGTACAGTTTTCCGGAAAGCAGTGCCGAGTATTCACTGTCTTCCAGAAATGATGACAGCTTATGTTTCTGAAGCTTGCTGGTCTCATCCTGCTTTTTTGTATTCTCCCGCTCTTCCAGAAGCCCCAGTGCCTTGGTAAGCACCTTTACCATCTCTTCTTTTCCCACAGGCTTCAGAAGATAATCCAGACCGCCGGAAACAAATACACCCTTTACCTTATCAAAGTCATCATAGCCACTGATGGCAATGGTAATGATTTCAGGGTATTCATTCTGCAAACGCTGCAGTAATTCCAGACCGCTCAGAAATGGCATATTAATATCTGTGAGAATAATATCCGGTTTTTCTTCGGCAATCCTCTCTATAACCTCTTCCCCGTCACATGCAGGCTCCAGAAATTCCAGGGAATACTCCTCCCATGGTATCAGATTCCGGATATTTTCCCTGCTCCAGAATTCATCATCTGCAGCAAGAACCTTATATTTCATATTTTTCATTGTCTCTCTCCTTGCTTATTTTTGAACATTTTCGTAACTATTCAGTAGTCTACTATCCCGCGAGGTGTTTTGGCACGTAAGTACCAAAATCCCGAGACATACAAGCCAAAATGCCATCACCGCAGGTGATTTTTAATGCATTTTGGCTCGTAACTGTGAAGGTACTGAACAGTTACACATTTTCCATATCACCGGAATTCTCCGTAGAAACAGCCGGGACTGTGATCGTCACAGTTGTCCCCTCGCCTGCTGTACTTTCAATATGCAGTCCGTATTTCTCTCCGAAAAGCCTCTTCAGACGCGCATTAACATTCAGGATTCCAATGGAAATGCCGGATTCCACACGTTTCATATCATTCTGATCCAGCAGACGGTTCATAGATTCCGCATCCATTCCCGCACCATTATCCTGAATTGTGATCACCAGATTCTCATTCACATGTTCTGAACGAATCAGAAGCTTTTTGTCCTTACGGCGGACGTTTCTGAGACCATGTGTAAGTGCATTCTCCACAACCGGCTGGATGCAGATACGCGGCATCTGATCTGCCAGTGTATCGCTGTCAATCTGATAATCGTAAGCTATCGTTGAGCCATTTCTCACATCCATAACATAGAGATAATTTCTCACATGCGCCATCTCATTCTGCACAGTGGAAAGCTCATCTGTCATATTCAGACTGTAGCGGAAAATTGCAGACAGCGAATGACACATACCGCTTACCATCGGACAGTTCTGAGCATTGGCAATCCCGCTCATGGTATCCAGTGTATTATAGAGGAAATGGGGATTGATCTGTGCCTGTAGCATTTTATATTCCGTCCGCTCTACCAGCATTTTATGCTGCAGTTCTTCCTGCGCCATGACCTGCATACGGTCAAGCATTTCATTAAATTCCGTACCCAGCGTAGTCAGCTCCTGGGACCATCCTACGGGCTGCACCCGAAGCTGGGTTTCTCCGTCCTTGATCCGCGTGATAGTGCTGCTCATCTCTTCTACAGGCTTTGTCATCCACTGAGACACAAACAATACGATCACCATAATTGCAAAAATCATGGCTCCCATTATAATAAGAAGTGTTCGGATCAGTGTCTTCTGCGTTGCAGTGAGAAGAGACTGTGAGACAAGCACAAATGCCTCCAGATTATAATTCTCCTGAGACACCTGGATCAGATAATTCCCATCATACTCCTGTTCCAGTTCACCGGATTTATAATGACTTTGTACAACCTTTGCAAGCTGTTTCTGGATTCTGCACTGACTCTCTGAAGCCTCCCCGGTCATTGCGATTACCCGGTCATTTAATGGCTGCAGCCACAGACATACCTGCTCTACATCTACATATTTAGCCATAATAGAAGTAAGTGCCGCACTGTTAATATCACAGACCAGATACCCCAGGGCATTCCTGTCTGCATCATAATTATGCAGTTTCAGCACAAATCGCACAATATCTTTCTTTGCGGCAGAATTGTGATATCCGGAAATCATCAGATCTGTACGTTTTCCATGCACATAATCATAAACCCGTTCTGAATTATCATCATACTCTGCCCTGTAAATATCTTTGGAATATGTAACTGAATTGTAGCGGTAGCTGCTGATCAGATGATCCTTTGTATCATAAAGATACATGGCAAGAAGCTGATCCTCCTTTGTAAAACGCTTCCTTGCAAAATACCAGCTTCTCCAGTAATAATCCTTCATGTCTGTATCTTTTTCCGCAGCTTCACGCATAGCTGCGATAAGATCCTGCTCACTGTAGATCGTAAGCATTTCCCCTCGTATTGTGTGGATAAAATTAGACAGATCTGTCTGCATTTTATTCAGAGAAATCTCATGATCTGAAATGCTCTCTGCACGAATCTGTCTGCGCAGAGACTGATGAAACAGAAATGTCTGCAGAAGAAGTGCGAACACTACACTTGCAATGCACAGAACAAGCAGTGCCCTCCGCATTGTCCACCTTTTTTTCATTATTCCTTCCCCCTCATGTCAAGCGGATAAAAATCATCCGCTTTGTTATGTGGCTCTACATCGAATAACTGCTCCGCAGTTTATTCGGTTAGATACCTGATAATTCTGTAGCAATTCCTATAAATTTCACATTCTGATAAACAGATACAAAATGCATTATCTACAAAAAATCACCATATATCCTTATCATAATTATACATTATCACAATTATAATATAGGAATTTTGCATTGAAAAGCAAAACAGGAAACTTCCATCAAAAAAACAGCAGTAAAGTGTATGTCAATCCAATCCACCTTACTGCTGCCTGTTTTTCCTGATAACATCTAACTCAATATTTGTCAAACAGATATTCACAATCCGCTTCGCTGGCTGCTCATAATTTTATGTTCAGTAACACCCTTTGCGGCATATTTACTTTTCAATATGTACTGCACCTACTGCGCGGATATTCATTGGATATACGTTCTCTTTTCCGGCAAATTCAGAAATATAGGAAACATAGTTCTCTGTTTCTTCTTCCGGCACTACGCACATGATAACACCGGCAAATCCGCCTCCATGGATACGGCAGATACCTTTGCCCAGTTTCTCAAGGAAGAGATCTGTAAGAGCAAGCGCAACAGAAATCTTCTGCTCTGTATATGCTTTGATCGGATAGCAGTTCTGAAGTAATTCCCAGGAAGATTTTCCTGATTCACTGAGTAGCTTCAGTACAGTCTCACCATCTTTCTCTTCAACTGCTTTTGCAGCTCTCTCTACACGTTCGTTCTCTTTGAAGAAATGAATCGCTCTTAAGATTGCTCTGTCATTATCGATCTTATCCATATTTGCAAGCACTTTGTCAAGAGTTGTCTCACAGAGAAGCTCTGCTCCTGCTGCCTTGGCTGCTTCTTTCATTTCCATAGGGATCTCAGAGTATTCTTCACTTAAATCAGCATGACCTTTTCCTGTATTAACGATTACAAGATGATGATCATAATCATGGAAAGAGAAGTTTACTTTCTCATATTTTGGATTCTCTCTGTCTGAGAAGTCCAGAAGGATCGGTCCGCCAACTGCACATGCAAGCTGATCCATTAATCCGGAAGCCTTCAGCCAGTAAACATTCTCAGCATACTGTCCTGCTTTTGCATAGTTGATGTATGTCATTGCACCATCATTAAAGAAATAATTAATGATGGAACATACCAGCATTTCGAAAGATGCAGAAGAGCTTACACCTGCTGCGCGGATTACATTTGTAGTCACATAAGCATCAAAACCAGCTACTTTAAAACCGAATTTCTGAATAGCTTCCACCATACCTGCTACCAGAGATACGGTTCCCTGAGCCTTCGGTACGCTGGCAAGATCATTGATGTCTACGACAACTTCCTTGTCATATCCTTCACTGGTGATACGGATAACACTGCTGTTGTTCGGGTAAGCTGCACCGATAGTATCCATGTCAATGCTGCCTGCAATCACACGGCCGCCATTATGATCTGTATGGTTTCCGATGATCTCTGTTCTTCCCGGTGCTGTAAAAAATTCTGCTATATCATGATGGTAAATTTCTGCGAAATGATCAGCTACAGCCTGAAAACGTGCTGCTGATTTCTCTGCTTCGCCGTAAATACGTGTCAATTCATTTTTATTTGGAATATTCATTGTAAAAATCCTCCGTTCATTTTTCCGGTCTGACCGCTGATACATAGTTTTATGAGTACTATGTACTGACAATTTTCACGGTTTACAGTGGCAGTGCAGGTGTGAAAACCAGCGGCAGACGGGAATATGTGTATGAAAGTTTGGGAGCAGCCTTATCAGCTACACTCTTGAATTAAAGTATACCCTGCTGTGTCATAAAATTCCTTGATAATCTAAGGGGAAAATAGTAAAATCTTGCGTTTATATCTATATAAGTGTACAATATATTATATAAGTCATCAACAGCAATTCCGCATAACGGTCTTTCTCTGATGCAGCAGGTTGTCTGCAATATTTTCCGGAATTGCTATAAGATAGGATAATTAAAGATCATCATATATTCTCAATGGAGGACGCATATATAATGGCAGAGATCATAACCGACGGCTCACAGAAAGAACTGAAGAAACATGGCAGTGATGAATTTCCTTTGCTGGTAAGCTACGAGAAACTTTCCGGCTACAAATCCGGCTCCTTTCTCTGGCACTGGCATCCTGAGATAGAAATCACCCTTGTCCTGGATGGACAGATTCTCTATAAAGTAAACCAGTGTACTTACCACATGAAAGCAGGAGATATCCTTCTGGGAAATGCCAATGTACTCCACGCAGGCTTCATGGAAGATATGAAAGACGGCAAATATGTCTCCATCACTTTTCTGCCAAAGATTATCTATGGTTCCTACGGAAGTATCCTGCGCAGGAAATATGTGGAGCCATTTTTACACAATTTCTCCCTTCCTGCAGTCTACATTGACTATTCGCAGCCCTGGCATGAAATTTTTTCCGAATATGTGAGAGAAATCATAACTCTGTATGAAGAGAAAAAGGAATTTTACGAACTGGATATCACCGGAACTCTGCAAAAGCTGTGGCGCTGTATGCTGCAGAATCTTCCGGAGAACCTCCCCTATACGGAACACAGCAAACTGGAACGCAACCGTATGCGTGAGATCATGGATTATCTGGAACACAATTACATGAATAAAATCCAGATGAAAGATATCGCAGAGGAAATCCACCTCTGCGAGAGCGAATGCAGCCGGTTATTCAAGAGATACATGAACGTATCCCTGTTTACATTTCTGCAGGAATACCGGGTGGAACGGAGCCTTGAATTTCTCCTCAGTTCCGATGACAGCATCATGGAAGTCGCCCAGAAATCCGGCTTCACAGACTCCAACTACTATGCCAAGATATTCTCCAGAGTGAAGGGCTGCAGCCCGCAGAAGTACAGGAAACAAAACACCAAAAAAGAATAATACAACATACGAAAGGAATTAAATAAATTTCTTCCGGCCGTTCAGCATCAGGCACGTTATGTGAAATTACTTGAGGAATAATCTATCAAAAAAACTGCCTGATAAAAATTACCAAGATTATCCTTCCTGTCATATACACAGACAAATAAAAACTGCTATATCAAACATTTCCTGATATATGTTTCTTTGAATAACAAGCCAAATATATCATTCTTGTTTCTATAGCAGTTTTTAGTCAGTCCCCGTCTTTATATTCTTTCGGTAACTCTCGAAATACTTTTTATTCTATTACTTTATACACAGCAGTTCCAAATGCAGGAAGTGTACATCTTCCTGTTGCTTCTGTTTTATCATAAAGTGCGATCATTGGTTTCTGAAGTGTATATTCAATCTTTTCAGCCTGATAGTTTAATACAAAAATGTATTTCTCTCCATCCTTCTCACGCATAATCACTTCCGCTGTTTCCGGAGCTTCAATATATTCTTTAAATGGCTCTTTAATCTTCAGATAATCAAACAATGCTTCAGTATTTTCCTTATTGAAAGTTGCCCCCAGATGTAATACCTGTCCTTTGCCAACTGCATGGCAGGTAAGCGCAGGATTTCCTTCATAATAACTGTTTCCATAGATGGCCAGTGTTTTTGTGCCTTCCAGCGGTGTAATAATATCATTAAATACTGGCATTGGAATTTTCTTATCGCTAAACTCTGCAAATACCTCGTCTTCTGCAGGACTTGTAAATGTAAAATCACGTACATCTGTACCGGTAAGTTCTGCCAGCAGCCCCGGCTGTGGAAGCATCACACATTTACCATTCATATCTTTATAACCTGAACGGCATCCGATAACCAATGTTCCGCCCTGCTCAATATATTCTTTCAAAAGTTTCACGCGTTCTTCACTGATCAGAACCGGATGTGCATAAAACAGTACCGGATATTTCGTCAGATCTGTAAGTTCACTGTCCTCCTGCAGATATACAATGTCATATGGTGTATGTGTCAACTGAGCAGCTTTAAAGATTCCCTGTTCGCTTGCTCCTGCTACTCTGTTATGCCATACATCTACAGAAGTATCCCATTCATTATCATAATCCTTAACGATTGCAAATGCTGCTTTATATTCTGAATTGCATACACCGTCAATTGCTTTTAACTTCTTATAGAAATCCTGAACCTCTCTGTATTTACGATTCTCGCGATTATCATAATCCAAAATTCCATGCCAGTAGATTTCTGTACCAAATGTACAGGTTCTCCAGCGGAAGAAAGAAATATAATCAGCACCATGAGCTACACTCTGCATTGCCCAGAGAGTTAACTGTCCCGGACGCGGAGACGGTGCTTCCATTCTGGTTGTCCAGCCATTTCCACCGGACTGCTGTTCCATAATTCCAAAATGAGGGCAAATAGAACGTATCTCTGCGAGATTATGAGACCATTTACGATCATTCAGATCATCACTGTGCAGCGGATCACGATCCAGACCAAATGCAAAATCCGGATAAGAATCATAACAATAAACATCAAGAGACTCTTTCTCCATTTTATGATTGTCGAGATTCCAGAATTTACCATTTGTTGTGATATAGTCTCCCGGTTTTACATATTTTTTGATAATCTCTGCCTGCATTTTACAGAAATGACGGGCACTCTCTGAAATAAATCTGATATAATCCAGATGCTGATGAGGATTAATTCCCCGAGTTAAAACCGGGCGCAGAACATAAATCTGATCCCATGCTGTATAAGTCTGATTCCAGAAGGTAGTTCCCCATGCTTCATTTAATTTCTCCAGAGTTCCATACTGTTTTCTGAGAAATTCACGAAACGCAACAGAATCTGCCTCTGAATAAAACTCATCCACTTCACAGTTGATTTCATTATCAATCTGCCATCCCACGATTGCCGGATGTTTCGCATAATGAGCAGCTTCTCTCTCCACAACCCTTGCACAAAGTCTCTGATAAACCGGTGAGTTATAATTATAATGTCTTCTTCCTCCATGTCTGAGAAGCACACCATCTTTCCGTGCATTTAAGACTTCCGGATATTTCTCTGTCAGCCATGCAGGAGGAGTTGCTGTAGGTGTTCCGAAGATAACTTTCATCTGCTTTTCACTGCATAGGTCCAGAAATTCATCAAAGAAATCATAGGTAAAAACACCTTCCTCCGGCTCTACTTTGCTCCATGCAAACTCTGCAATACGGATCACAGAAATTCCGGTCTTCTTCATTCTGTCAAGATCATCTGCCCAGAGTTTCTTATCCCAGTGTTCCGGATAATAACAGGTTCCCATTGTCAGTTCGTTCCATTTGTAGTTCTGTTTTGCATTCATTGTCATGTCCTCCACTAAACATTTATGTTTCATTCAGAGTATGATTGCCAGGTACCTGCATTACAGGAATCCTGAAAGTCACCTCTGTTCCTTCTCCCGCTACACTTGTCACATGAAATTCACATGCTTCTCCATATAGCAAATTCAACCTTCGATATACATTACTCAATCCAATACTGCTTTTTTTGTTTTTATCACTATAATTCTGAATGACCTGTTTTAACTGCTCTTCATCCATGCCTTTTCCATTATCCGTCAGATTAAACTGAAGATATTTGTTATTACATAGCTGAATGTTGATCCACAGGATTCCTTTTTCAATCTGTTCTTCCAGACCATGTACAATACTGTTTTCTATAACCGGCTGAATGATAAAGCTTGGTATATAGAAATTCAGCACTTCATCAGGAATATTATGTCTGATCTCTATTTTGTCTCCAAACCTGTATTTCTGGATAAATAAATAGTTATCTACAACCTCCATTTCCTGTTTTACCGTATAATAGTCTTCCCTTTTGATACTTGCCCGGAGAAATTTTCCCAAAGCAACTGCCAGATCCGTTATTTCACTGTTTCCATTTGAAAAACCAAGCCAGCTTATCGTATCCAGACAGTTATACAAAAAATGAGGGTTGATTTGCATTTTCAGAAATTCAATTTCAGCCTCTCTGTTTGCAATTTCCAGCGTATAATTCTTCTCTATCAGATTCTGTACCTTATCCGCCATCTGGTTATAAACCATACCAATCTGGTTGATTTCATCCTGATTTTCCACCTCGAATCGGGAATCAAAATTTCCTTCCTGATATGCTGTCATACTATCCACTAGCTTCTTTGTCGGTTTTACCATAACTCTGGCGGCATGTCTCATTATTACCAGAGACACCAGAAGCACGATTCCAAACGTAAGAAGTACACTCAGAAGGGCAATTCCTATATTCTTCCACAACTGCCCTACGTTGATAGTAGAAACCAAAAGCCATCCATTGTTCATATACTGATATGTGAAATAGCTATTCTTCTCAGTACTGGGATCTCTGACAATTTTTACTCTCTTAAAATCTCTGGTCTTCAGTGGAAAAGAAATTCCCTGCATATTTTCTTCACTGGATACAATAATATCCATCTCATTATTCAAAAGATAAAAACGGTTTTTATAAGTACTCGGAACAGATCGAAGCTTCTCACTGAAGTATGAATTTTTACATTCAATAACCATATATCCAATAGGCTTAAAATCGTCAACACTTAAGATTGCGCGATACAGGCCAACCATCCCGTTTTCTTCATCGTCTGCCCATAATGCACCTCCGTTTTTTGCATATATCTTTTCTCTTGTAATATCATCGGCTTTCATCTTTTTACCGGAAGTTCCTATTACAATTTCCACACCATCAGAAGAATATATTCTGGCTGATACAATACCTGGAATATTAAAAATACTTCCTCGAATATCTCTGGAAATCGCTGTTTTTTCAATCTGAAAAGATGTTTTCTCCGGTTCCATAACCTTTTGATGATTAATTGATTTTAAATTCTTCTGCACACTGTTATTGATCAGAATTGACACAGAAAGTTGATCTATCTGGCTGATTCTTTCTTCTATTCCTGTTTCCGTAGCTACAGTAACATCATTCATATGAGATTTTGCCTGTGAATTATAAACGCTCGAAAAACGAATTCCAAAAACAATCAGAAGAACCATACAGGAAATGAACATTAACAGCATATAAACTTTAAAAATTTTGTTCATCAGACCGCCATTTGTTTTTAAGCCACCTGTTTTCTTTAATTTATTTTGTCTTGCCATATCACTTTCCATTTCCAGCTTTACTGTTCAGAATTTCATAAAGCCCCGAGAAAGTTTCTCCGCTTTCACTTCTGTAATTCGACGGTGTACATCCAAATGTTTTCTTAAACAATTGTGAAAAATAATGCTGGTCATTAAATCCTGTTTTTTCACACACATCGCTTATCTTTTCACCTGTTTTAAGAAGACTCGCAGCACACATCAGACGAATCCCGTTTAGAATATCCACAAAAGTATAGCCTGTTTCTTTCTTAATCTTACGTGAAATATAACTCTCTGAAAAATGATACTTCTCAGCCAGATCTGCCAAAGAAATATTCTGCTCATAATTCTGCGCGATATCAGTCAGAATCGATTTGATTGCACCGGATGACTGTACAAAAAGACTGTTTACCTGCGATACCGCATCATGCTTTTCCCCAAATTCATCCTTCTGGCTTAATAACTTCTGTTCAAATCTTTTCTGTTCCAGACGGTGCATAACGTTATGCATTGTTTCCATCAGTTCATTTGGAGAAACCGGTTTAAGCAGATATTCATATACACCATATCGCATTGCCGATCTTGCATATTCGAATTCTGAAAATCCAGATAAAAGTACAACGGCCACATCCATAGACCGTTCTTTCACCATCTGCGCCAGTTCCAGTCCACTGAAACCGGGCATTCTGATATCAAAAATAACCAGATCTATCGATGTGCTCAACAAAAGTTCTTTCGCTTCTACTCCATTTGCAACCGAATACACATCTGTAATTCCTATTGATTTCCAGTCAAGACTCAGCAGTCCCCTGCGAATTACAGCCTCATCATCTGCAATCAACAAATTCATAACATTACCACCTTTTCCTGATTCAAAGAATTACTGCCCCATATAAGAAGCAGCGATTTCTTTTTCTGAATCATATCATCCTTTTACAGCACCTGCAACCATACCTTCCATAATTTGCTTATGTAATAAAATATAAACTACAATGCTAGGAATAATTGTAATAATAACTGCCGCGATCATACCTACATAGTCTGTAGAATACATCGCCTGGAAGTTGGTAAGTCCTACCGGCAGCGTCATTTTTGAACTGTCCGTGAGGAAAATTCTCGGCAACAGAAGATCATTCCACACATTGATAAACTGAACGACTGCAACTGTTACAACTGAAGATTTTGCTATTGGCAGGATAATCTTAAAGAAACACTGAAATACCGTACATCCGTCAATAATTGCTGCCTCTTCAAGTTCTGTCGGAATACTTCTCATAAATCCGCAGATAATGAAAATGGCCAGCGGAAATCCTACAGCAATCTGCGGAATAATAACAGCAAGATGTGTATCCAGAAGCCCCATCCCCTTAAAAATAGAGAACAGAGGAATTACCAGAGCATAAATAGGAATCATCATTCCTAAAAGGAAAATACTATGTGTAAGGTTTGCAAGCTTCCAATGCATTCTGGCAATTGCATAAGATGCCATTGTTGCAAGGATTACAGTAACCAGAACCACAGAAACAGCAATAATAACTGAGTTTCCAAAGTATCTGAATACACCACCTTTTACAACTGCATTTACATAGTTTGTCATTGACCACTGTTCCGGTAATCCCCATGTATTCGTATACAATTCAGCATTCGTTTTAAATGATGCCAAAAACAGCCATACAAGAGGGTAGACACAAAGAATCGTAAACCCGATCAGCAATACATATTTAATAACGAGCCATATATTTTCTGAGGCACTTCTCTTCATTTTCCAACACCTCCTACACTGTTTCGTCTGTCTTGAATACTCTGTTGGAAATTCCTACAGATAATATACACAGTAACATTAAGACAACACCGATTGCACTGGCGTATCCATAATTCAGAATATTAAATGACTGATAATACATATATGTAGACATAACCTCTGTTGCATGGTTTGGTCCACCTGAAGTCATAACAGCAACCAGATCGTAATATTTCAGAGAACCTGTAATAATCAGAACCGCGTCAATTTTCAGGATTGGTTTGATAAGCGGAAATGTGATGTACTTAAACTGCTGCCAGCCCGTAGCACCATCAATCTCAGCAGCCTCATAGAAAGAAGAATCAATATTTCTCATTGCAGCCAGCTGAATTACCATATGATAACCAACATACTGCCACATGATAACAATAATGATACAAAGCATTGCTGTCTCTTTGTTAGCCAGCCACATCTGCTGCAGACCGCCAAGTCCGATTGCCTTTAAGAATCCATTCAAAAGACCATAGTTACCATTGTAAACGAATGTCCATGTAAGACCAACTGCTACGCCACAGATTACACATGGAAGGAAAAATACAGTCTGGAAAAATGATGCACCTTTGATTTTTTTGAATATTGCATTACCAAAGAACATTGCTAATGGCATATGTGCCACCAAAGATCCAACAACCATCAGAATATTATTTCCAAATGCATGTTTAAATGTTTTATCACTGAAAAGACTCAGATAATTTTTGATTCCTACAAAATTCATCTTTGACATCAGGTCTGTATCAAATAATGAAAGATACACATTATAAAAGATAGGGGCTAATGCAAAGATTGCATAAATAATAAATGCAGGCAATACAAAAAGTGCTATGGTTTTCTTATTACCCATTACTTTATTCATAGACAACTCTCCCTTTTAACAAGCGAAACCCGATGTAAAATCTCAGGTTCCGCCAGTTTATTTAACAATCTGTTTATTTACTCTTGCTTTCTGCATAAGACTGCAGGGTATCAAATGCTTCCTGCACATCATCACCGTTTGCAATTCCAATTGTTGTATTGTTAAATTCATTTCCAAGATCAGTATCTACACGGTCAAACCATGGTGTCTGTACCTTTACATCTCCCAGAAGATTTATGAAATCTGCACACAGCGGTGTTAATTTTGAATTGTCGATATCAAAGTTTGTACTTGGGGTACGTCCATAATCATAAAGTAATAAAGAAGTTGATTCTTCGTTTGTCATATATTTTAACAGCGCTACTGCAGCATCTACATTCTTGCAGTTCTTAGTAATCGCATAAGAAGTATCAACAGAACCAACTTCTACACCTGCATATTCTTCATTTACTGCCGGCATTAAGAAGCAACTAATATTTTCTGCTTCTGCAGCATTCTCTTTCTTATCCAGATTGGAGATTTCCCAACATCCGTTGAAGTACATCGCTGTCTGTCCATTTGCAAATTGTAACTGTGCCTCTTCTCTTGATACTCCGGTAAATCCATCTTCGAAATATCCTTTATTAACTTCTTCCTGGAACAGTTTACCAGCTTCAACCATACCTTCATCGTTCCATTTTCCTGTGCCGTCTTTTAGAGAGTTGAATAGATCCTCGCCTTTAATTCCATCACTCAGCTGCTGGATATACTGAGATACAAGCCATGCATCATCCGCTGTAGAAGCTAATGCAACAGGTGTAACTCCATTTTCTTTTAATGTGTCGCATACCTGAACATACTCATCATATGTAGTCGGAACTTCAAGACCATATTTATCAAAAATTGCTTTGTTATAATACATGATAGCTGTACTCTGCTGAGTTGGGATTGCATATACTTCGCCATCATATGTTAAAGGATCTAAAATACCTCCATTGAAACTATTTTTCCAGTCCTCGTCTTCATCCAGATATTTCTGAATGCTGACGACCTTATCACCATTTACAAAGTTTTCAAGATATCCAAGTGGCCATGTAAAGATAATATCTGGTTCAGAGTCAGAAGCCATCATTGTTGTCAGTTTTGTCTTATAGTCAGCGTTGGTTATGTTCTGAATTTCTACCTTTACTCCATACTCGTTGGACTCATTAAATCCATCAACGATCTTACGGTATCCTTCCATAAATGCATCTGAATCAGAACCGTTCATCATAATAGTCATTGTTTCTGAACTGCTGTCTGCTTTTGAGTCTGAAGAATCAGAACTTCCACCATTGCTTCCACAGCCGGTAAGCATACTTGCAGCCATTGCACCGATCAGTAAACACACTGTAAATTTTTTCATCTTATTTCTTTCCTCCTTGATTGTGATATTTGTATATATCTCTGTGTTTTCTATAAGAATATTTTATCAATTTTCACCTTCATTTAAAGAAAGAATTATGTCCTTTTTGTTTGTTATTTTGTCATTCATTTGTTAATTTTTTTTCTTTTATAGTTTTTGCACAATATAATATCAATATTTAAAGGCAATATAAAACACAGGAATATCTATAAGAAAAATCTCCCTGTGTTTTACATTACCTATATCTTATGCTTCTTCAACAATTTTTATATTCCATGGTGAAACCGTGATGCTTTCTCCATCCTGTACAGATTCTCCTGATAACAACTCTGTACCATTTTTGCCATAATAAGAAACTTTCTGTTCTTCTGCGGAATAGTTCAGGATATATCTGACACATTTTCCCAGATCGTTGGTTCCTTTTCTTACGATCACCGGCCATCTGTATTCCGGAAGCTCTACCTCAACGCTCCTAAGTGCTTCTGTGATCACTGCTTTTAAAGTGTTGTCATCTGTCATGCAACCAATGTAGATGGCAGTTCCTTTTTCATAATGATTCTTAGTGATTGCTGCATATTCTTTCCAATTATAATGGTCATAGAACGCAAGTACTTCTGCTTCCTGAGGCATTAATAATTCCATGAATATTTTCGCTTCTGATTTTTCATCTGCTCCTTTTGCAGTTCCATTGATAATACTTCCTGACAGTCCTGTATTCTTCGGGAAAGTGAACTGCTGGTAGCTGATACCGAAACAGTTACTCAGAATATGCGGCTGCATTTCATGGCTTACTTTAACATTCTCATTTGCAAATGCGGTCTTAAATGTTGCCACCAGTGTACCGCCATTTGCTGTGTACTGTTTCAGTTTTTCCAGCAGTTCATCCGGTGCAGCATAGAGTGCCGGGACAAAGATCGCTTTATACTGATCCAGATTGTCTGATTCCGGCCATACAAAATCACACTCAATATTCATCTTAAACAGCGCATCATAAAGCCAGCGGACAACATCATTATATCCAATGCCGTTATCTCCTGCTGCAGTTGCTTCAATTCCAAACCATTTAAGAGCTGTTAATGCCTCATTACTTACAAGAATGGCAACATCATTTTTCTTCTTCAGATTTACCAGATGGCTTCCAAGCCTGGAGAATTCGTTTCCGATGATGCAGGCTTCACGATATGGTGCATTCTCCTGCATGTCATGGCTGAGAAGTCCTCTCCAGTATGTCTCAAAAGAATTATGGATAGAATGCCAGTGCCAGTACATCACACTGTTTGCACCGCTTGCCAGATGACTGTATGCCTGAAGTCTGAGCTGTCCTTTATAAGGAGTCCATCCCGGATAACCCTGTGCTTCTGTTTCCAGAACAAGGTAGTTATCTCTCTTCAAAGAACGTGTCATATCACCGCCAAATGCGATCTCTGCCCCTGTCAGATCATCCTGTGTTGGATGATAAATATCTGTGCCTGCAATCGTCAGTGCCTTCGCTGCATGATAATGGTTTACATCCGGCTGTACTCCATAGGAATATCCCCGCCATTCAAAGTCAAAATTATGAGTGATAAACTGATCTTCTCTGCGGTATTCGTTTACGATATCTGCCTGCCAGCTTAAGAATTCATCTACCAGTGTTCTCTGGAACTTCTCGAACTCAGCTCCGAGGCTTCCATTGATCGTTCCTCTCACATCAGGGAAATCTTCCCACGCATTGATGCGGTTGCTCCAGTAATCCAGACCAAATTCATGATTCATAGCATCCAGATCATTATTAAATTTCCTGCGGAGATATTTCACAAATTTCTCCTGCACATTCTTTCCGGCTGTTCCGTAGTATTTGGTTTCATTGTCTACCTGAAAACCAATAACGCATTTTCTGTGTGCGGTACACTCCATTAATTTACGGATCACACGCTCTGCATAGAAACGATATACCGGATGAGTGATGTCCATGATCTGACGGGCTCCGTAAATACCTCTGCCCTTTACAGTCTCTGCCATTACATCCGGATGAGACTTCACCATCCATGTAGGAATCGCATAAGTAGGAGTTCCAATGATGACATTGATTCCTGCCTCTTCCATTGCGTCCATTACACGTTCTACATGAGAAAAGTCAAACGTACCCTCCTGCGGCTCACAGGTACTCCATGTAGACTCCGCAATTCTCACTGTATTGATTCCTGCTTTTTTCATCATTGCAACATCCTGCCGCAGACGGTCATATGGCATATATTCATCATAATATGCCGCTCCGAAAAGAAGTTCCTTCATTATAATAATATCCTCCTGTTAATATTTGGTTAACTGTTGATTTATAAAAAACTCTTATAAATTCATCACTGCTATAATATATTTACGGGTATTTTTTATATCCAGTAATGATTTATCTATTTCATTACTTACAATGATATCTCTTATGAACCTTATATTAACCAAGCCGTGCGGATTATTCTATCATCTATTTTAGGTGAATATCATTTATTTTTGTTCTTTCCATTTTCCATATTTCTTTCTGTATCTGGCAGGTGTCATTCCTGTCTGCTGACGGAAAATATTCCCGAAATAACTCTGTGAGCAGAAAGAAAGATAATTTGCAATCTCTTTTACTTCATAATCAGAATAACGAAGCATATTTTCGGCAAGACGTATTTTTTCTTTACGGATATATTGCTGTATGGTAATCCCTTCAATCTTATGAAAAAGATCCGATAGGTAGCTGGTATTTACTCCTATTTTCTGCCCGATTTCTCCTATTACGATTTCACTGTGAAGATTCTGATAAATATAATTCTTTGTCCGTTCGACCAGCTCATTTTTGTGCTGGTTCTTATGAATTTCTGCCACACGCTCTGCAAACTCATATTCTGCCTGACGCATCATGGAATTAATCTTTACTGCATTATTCATGTCCTCAATCTTTAAAATATATCCATCCACCATAGAAAATGCCTCTTCCGGAACCATTCCACCATCGATAGCAGCACGGGAAGCAAGGGTGATAACACAGATAGCAACATTCTTCGCCTGCCGGACTGGATTTCTGGCCAGCTGTCCAATTTCCCCGCGATAGGTTTCCGACATACTGTGTTTAAGCATTTCCACATCACCACGTCGAATACTATCCATTTCGCGCAATTCCTGATCATAAGGATTATGAGGAATTTCCTGCTCCTGATGCTCAAAAATGACACTGGATACTTGTTCCTTTGCTTCTATAATATCTGTTTCCGACATTACATCTTCCTGCATCTCATCATTGCATTGTAACCCCATTTTGATTTCCTCCTGCTTGTATATCTATAATAAGATATCCTTTTACCTCAATAATTACTTTGAGAATTGCGGGAGCTGCTTTGCAGCGGAGCAATTCGTAGATATCAAGTTAGGGGCAAAATGCCTTTTGACCCTAACATCATTACTTTTATTCTATAACAGAAGAATATAAAAGTCACTTAATACCTACTTCGTAGCTGATTCAGTTAAAGTAAACAAGATTATTGTTCACTCATAACTGTTCTCAACAGCCAAACAAAAAACTCTCGCATATCATATATTCCATAAACGAGAGTTTTTCCTTATTTCGACATTTTATAACATCAGAGCCAAAGCTAAGGCTCCAATATTTTTAATATATTTTATTTAAAGCGAATCTCATCCGCTAATTCCTTTGCTTCTTTTACCATAACCTGAATCTGATCAAATTCACCGTTTCTGATCATATCTCCTTTTACCATCCAGCTTCCGCCACAGCACAGAATCTTATCACAGGATAAATAGTCTTTCAAATTTCCAGTATTTATTCCTCCTGTCGGCATAAATTTAAGGTTCTGGTATGGTGCTGCCATTGCCTTTATCATGGCAATTCCGCCAGCCTGTTCTGCCGGAAAAAATTTAACCACTTTCAATCCTCTTTTTACAGCCTGGGCAACCTCTGAGGGGGAAATACATCCAGGAAATACCGGAATGTTTTTTTTCAGACAATAATCCACGATTTCCGGGTCAAACCCTGGACTTACAATAAATTTTGCACCAGATTTCACTGCAAGATCTACCTGTTCTGTAGTCAGTACAGTTCCCGCTCCTACCAGCATATCCGGATATGTTTCTGATATCAGACGAATACTTTCTGCCGCTGCGTCTGTACGGAATGTTACTTCCGCACATGGAAGTCCACCCTCAGACAAAGCCTTTGCTAAAGGAATCGCATCTTTTTTATCTTCCAGAACAACAACCGGCACTACTCCTAATTTCTGAAACTGTTCTTCTATTGTTTTCATAATCTCTGCCCCTTTATCTTTTAATATCAAAATTCATCTGCATCACATGACGGATCAGTGAAACATCATCGGTAATGTTTCCATCTCCATGAAGTGTATGCTTGATTGCACTGCTGGCCACTCCGAAATTTACGGTATCTTCCGGAGTAAATTTCTGCATAAGTGCGTAAATAACTCCACTTACAAACGCATCACCACCGCCAACACGATCCAGAATATTAAATGTCAGTTTTCTGCTCTCATAAGTCTTTCCCTCATACCACAGGTATGCTTTCAGACTGTTTTCACTACAGCTTGGAGAATATCGTACATGTCTGGCAATACATTTCAGATTCGGATATCTTTTAACAAATGCATTGAAGACTACCTCTTGCTGTTCTAAATCTGGCTGAAATGGGATATCATCCTTCACGTCTCCTGCACTGTAATTATTTTCGTCTTTCCATAAGTGATATGGTTCTATTCCCATCAAAACATCGACATACGGAAGACACGCTGTACAGAATTCTCTTGCCTCTTCCCAGCTCCATAATGTACTTCTGAAATTCCCATCAAAGCTGACGGTGATTCCATTCTTTTTTGCAATTTTCAGACAGTCCATGATCATTTTTCTGCAACGCTCTCCCAAAGCAGGGGTAATCCCACTTAAATGCAGCCAGGTATAGCCATCCAGTAATTTTTCCAGATCGACCTTAGTAAAATCATACTCATCAAAAGCACTGTGTTTTCTGTCATAAATGACCTTACTTGGACGAATCCCATATCCAGTCTCCAGATAATATGTTCCTAATCTATGTGTCGGAGTTTCTTCAGATGTACTGAAAATTACAGGTGTACAGTCAACATCATTACTTTTCATCATTCTTATCGCACTTTTTCCAAGGCTATTATCCGGTACAACCGTAAAGTATGAGCTGTCTATCCCAAGATTTGCCAGAGACAATGCCACATTCGCCTCACTTCCTCCATATCTCGCTTCAAAACAATCTGCCGTCCGGATTTTTTCACAGTCAGGAGGAGTCAGACGCAGCATAATTTCACCCATTGTTATAAATTTTTGTTTTCTATTTTCTTCCTGATACATAATCAATTCCTTTTCTCATATCCCATTTGATCAATATTCCAGATATGCACCCTTCATCGGACTTGCCGCATGCTGGCTGAATAATCTCAAAACCCCTTTTCTATATTTCGGCTCTCTTGGTCTCCAGTTTTTGCGTCTTTCTTTTAGTATCTCATCAATCTCTTCTGCTGTTTTGCGCTCTCCGGCAATTCCAATGATATTCAGTTTTCGCTCCATTACATCAATTTCAATCAGATCGCCTTCTTCTACCAGAGCGATAGGACCGCCATCTACTGCCTCAGGGCTGCAATGTCCGATCACCGGACCTGTTGAAGCTCCTGAGAATCTTCCATCTGTGATCAGAGCGATACTTTTTCCTAATTCTTTATCACTGCTGATTGCCTCAGATGTATAAAACATTTCCGGCATTCCGCTTCCTTTTGGTCCTTCATAACGGATAAAGACAGCATCACCTTTCTGAACTTTATGTTTAAGAACCGCATCCAGACATTCTTCCTCACTGTCAAATGGTCTCGCACGAAGAACCGACTTGAACATTTCTTTCGGACACGCCGTATGTTTGATAACAGCACCTTCAGGCGCAAGATTACCTCTTAATACTGCAATACTTCCATCTGTTCCAATGGCTTTGTCATATGGACGGATAATATCTTCTTTTGAAATTTTAATACCATATCTCTGATTAAATTCCTGCAGCCATTTATCACATTTCTTATAAAATCCGTTCTTTTTCAGATCATCAAGATTTTCACCAAGAGTCTTTCCTGTTACCGTCATTACATCAAGATGCAGATGTTCTTTAATTTCTTCCATGATGGCCGGAACTCCTCCTGCATAATAGAAGCATTCTGCGGGCCATCTTCCAGCTGGACGAACATCTAACAGATATCTTGCATTTCTGTGAAGGCGGTCAAAAGTATCTCCTGTAATTTCCATTCCAAACTCATGTGCGATTGCCGGAATATGGAGAAGACAGTTTGTACTTCCTGAAATTGCTGCGTGAACCAGAATTGCATTTTCAAAACTTTTCATTGTCACAATATCACTTGGACGCATATTCTCTGTCTGCGCCAATTTCACCGCCTGTCTTCCGGCCTCTCTTGCATATGCCAGAAGATCCGGGCTGGCTGCCGGCATTAATGCGCTTCCCGGAAGTGCAAGTCCTAACGCTTCTGCCATAATCTGCATGGTTGATGCAGTTCCGATAAAAGAGCATGCTCCACAGCTTGGACATGCATTACATTTAGCCCAGTCCAGCTTTGCCTCATCAATTTCGCCTCTCTCATATTTCGCGCTGTACATGCCAAGCTGTTCAAGAGTAAGCATCTCTGGTCCGGCATTCATTGTTCCACCAGGAACAACAACGGCTGGAATATTGACTCTTGCCAGCCCAATCAGATTTCCCGGCATTCCTTTATCACAGCTGGAAAGATAGACACCTGCATCAAATGGAGTCGCATTGGCATGAATCTCTATCATATTTGCAATCATTTCCCGGCTTGCCAGACTGTAATTAATTCCATCTGTTCCCTGACTTTCCCCGTCGCAGATATCAGTACAGAAGTAACGCGCTCCAAAGCCTCCGGCTTCTGCAACACCTTTTCTGACTTCTTCTACCAATATATTTAAATGTCCGCTTCCCGGATGACTGTCACCATAAGTGCTTTCAACCATAATCTGCGGTTTCCCAAGATCTTCCTTTTTCCATCCTGTTCCGATTCTTAATGGGTCTAATTCCGGCGCTAATTTACGCATTTCCTGACTTTTTAAATTCATGATTTTTCCTCCTGCTAAGAAACTCCCGCTAAAAACTTCTATTACCAAAGACAGTTATTATATGTTATATATCCGGCGCCTTGCTTGATCATGGCTACACTATAACAATTGGATTTTCAGCTTTCAATACATATGATGTATATATATTTTTTTCTGCAAAACGACAAAAACAGGCGGTGATTTTTCCTTGTTCACCGCCTGTTTTTTGTATATTTTTACTATCTTTCATTAAAAAACGTTTTTATAACATTCAATACGTCTGATGTATTTACATTATTATTCTTGTTTGATTGATTAATAGCAGATGTACTTATATATCATCTGGTTCATGATTTTTTCTTACTTTTTTCTTTTTTTCCAGAAGTTCCATGATTACCTGCCGGTTATAGGTCAGGTGCATATTCATGGCACATTTTGCCCCTACAGGATCTTTATGTTCAATAGAGTTAACAATTGCCCTGTGTGTTTCCAGAGTTTCCTGCATCAGACTTCTGTATGTGATATTGGCAAATATCACAACTGATGTATTGATTACAGGGATCAGACGCTCTACTACCATATTTCCACTGAGTTTTGCCAGATAACTATGGAATTCTATATCTTTCTGGATATGATTATGCCCTTGCTTGTATAGCATCTCAACTTCATTACATAATTCACGAAGTTTTGCAATCTGTTCCTTCGTTGCCTTTCTACATGCCCATGTGACAATCTCCGGTTCAATCATCAGACGGACATCAAAAAGATCTAATGCCAGCTGATATCTGTCTTTTATCTGCCCAAATCCCAGAACATCATTCTCCATATAAACTGTACTGATCACATAAGTTCCGTCTCCACGCCGCACTTCCAGAATCCCACGGCTTACCAGCCCCTTCACAGCCTCACGAATTGTACTTCTTCCTACATCAAATATCCCAGCAAGCTCAAATTCATTTGGGATTTTCTCACCAATTGCAATTTGATTATCTAAGATGTACTTCATTAGCTGATCCTCGGTTTGCTGACCAAGAGTCTTTTTTATCTGTACTTTTTTCTGACTCATTGTTTTCTCCTTATGAAAAAGAAGTATTCTGCTCCAGATATTTCTTCAGTGAAGAGACATACAGATTCCCCACCTTACTGAGGATTGAATTCTTTCTGGTAATATAGCCAATCTCCATGTCGCTGTTCTGGTTCTGCTCATCCCCTTCGAAGGGAATTGCCAGATAATCACTGCCATTAAGCTCCTCACAGATAATCCCTGAACACAGGGTATAGCCATTGAGTCCTACCATCAGATTCAGCATAGTCGCCCGGTCTGAAGCCTTGACTGTTCTGGAATATTCATTGGTAGACAGAATCTCCTCTGACAGATAAAAACTGCTCTTATCTCCCTGTTCGAAGGACAAGCAGGGGTATTTAGCCAGCTGGCTGTAGCTGATAGATTTCTCATTTGCCAGTGGATGATTTTTCCACAAATATACATATGCCTGACAGTCAATCAAATGATGAAACTCCAGATTCGCAGAGTGGAGAAGCTTTAACAATGCCTTTCTGTTGAAATCACTGAGATAAAGTACTCCCACCTCGCTTTTCATGGTGCTGACGTCACTGATCACATCTGCAGTCTTTGTCTCCCTGATGGCAAATTCATATTCCGACACATCAAACTTCTGCACCATATCCACGAATGCTTTCACTGCAAAAGAATAATGCTGGGTGGAAACGCCAAATTTCTTCTTATAGGAACCACCCTCACTGTATTTCTCAACCACACTTTCATACTGTCCGTATATCTGACGGGCATACATCAGAAATTCTGTCCCGTCATTGGTCAGTGTCACACCACGACCGCTGCGGTTGAATATAATGATTCCAAGCTCCTTCTCCAGTTCCTTCACTGCATTGGTCAGAGAAGGCTGGGAAATATACAACGCCTCCGCAGCTTTATTTAATGAACCAGTTTCGGAAATTGTGATGATATAATTCATCTGTGTTAGTGTCATGTTGTCTCTCCCTTACATATCCTTAGATCTTTTAATCAACTTTTTTCAAAGTATTTTCTCTGGCTGTAATAATTTTACTATATCATCTGAAGTTTCTCAACATTGCAATTTCTGCAAACAAAAATCTCCTGTGCAGACATATCAAATCGATTTCCTATCTGCTTCAGAAGATTTTTTATGAAAAATAATTACAACAGTCTGAATACCTGCTCTGCAGCTGCAGCCATATTTGCTTTTGCAGTGTCCGGATCCATTGCTTCTTCCAGCGTGGAAATTCCGCGTACAATTGGAAAGAAAGCATCTATTCCTGCTTCATTGCAGGCAACTGCCTCCTTCGTAACACTTCCTGCAAATGCAATGGTTTTTGCGCCATATTTCCTGCCAAGCTTCGCAACGCCCACCGGAGCTTTCCCCATGGCAGTCTGATAATCCAGACAACCTTCACCTGTTACAACCACATCTGCATCCTTCATTTCCTCTTCCACATGAACAGCATCCAGAATAAGCTGTATTCCGGGCGTCAGCTCGCCATCCAGATAATTCAGAAATGCAAATCCAAGTCCGCCTGCCGCACCTGCACCTGCCGCATTCTGGTTGTCTTTGTCGGTCACTTTGGCAGTAACCTCTGCATAGTTTTTCATGCCTGCATCCAGAACCGGAAGGATATCGGGGGTAACTCCCTTCTGCGGTCCATAGATATAGGTAGCTCCCTGAGAACCGCAGAGAGGATTGGTCACATCACAGGCAATCCTGAAATTACACTGGGAAAGAAGTTGCTTTTTGTCTGAAATTTCTACAGATACAATCTTTGCAAGTGCCTGTCCGCCTTCTCCGGCATCCTCTCCCTTTTCATTCAGAAATCTGTAGCCAAGTGCTTTCAGCATACCCACTCCGCCGTCATTAGTGGCACTTCCGCCAATACCGATAATGAAGTTGCGGATACCTCTGCCGATTGCATGAAGGATCAGTTCTCCCACTCCATAGGTGGTAGCGGTCATAGGCTCCTTCTTATCTGAAAGTGTGATACCTGCTGCTGTTGCCATTTCCATGACTGCGGTATTACTTTCCCTGAGATATCCATAATATGCCTGAACCGGCTCATGATAAGGACCTGTAACTGTCACATCCACACGTTCTCCCTTCAGACCTTCGATCAGCGCATCCGTAGTTCCCTCTCCACCGTCAGCCAGAGGTTTTACGATCACTTCTGCGTCCTTTTTTGCTGCAAGAATACCTGCTTTGACAGCCATTCCTGCTTCCATGGAAGTCATACTTCCCTTAAATGAATCAACTGCAACTACAACCTTCATAGCCAAAACCTCCAACTATTTCTATTATTTAAGACGGGTGATACATATTATGTTCTTTCTCCAGTTCTTTATAAAGCTGCATACAGTTCCAGTTCTGATTATGCTCCGTCAGAACTGCCTTGTAATCCACAGGTGTACCTGCTTTCCGCAAGGTATAGAGCACCTGGTCAAACAGATTCCCCGTGATTCCTGCAAGAATCAGCATTTCCTTCTCCATCTGCTCCTGAGGTATCAGCGCTGATGGAATCTGTACCTGAGAAATCTCTTTCACTCCTGCCAGATACCCGATTGGCTGACTATAGTCCTGGGGTTCTATGGTTTTAATCCGAAGCTTAAAAGGCAGCAACGCCATCTTTAACTTGCGAAGCTTCTGCTGATCCTGAAAATTTATTAATAAAATAGTTGGTTTCATATAAACACTCCTTCTGATACAAGTAAATCCCCACCCACTACTTATTGCTCTTTACAATTGAAGCAGGAACTTCTTTGATTCGGTTAAATAATTACAACTATTATACCCTCTTCACCCGCACCTGACAATCATAATAGCCTGCATAGGACTTTTTATGTCACAAGAATATTATAAAATAATTTCCTGCAATGCCAAAAAACAGGCTTCGATATCTGTATCATCGATGCCTGTTTTTCTGTGTTACAATTTGGAGCGGCATGGCTTTACCAATTACAAACTATTTCGCAGGATGTTCCTTGAGCACTTCGGAAACACTCCCACTCAAATAAGAAAACAGCGGGAAATATTGTAATTCACACATTATTGTGATAAAGTAGTGTCGTGCTATTTTTCCTGAACCCGGTATCTTATCACAGTTATAGGCCGCAGAAATTTTACCAGATTTGCGCATCACTCAATCCGTCTGCCAATATAGTCCTTCGGGTATCAGGAAATGAAAATAAAGAGGAGGGAACAAATGAAAAAATTCTATTCGTGGTATAAAAAACATATTACCGCAGCAATCTTTACCGGTCTGATCCTTGGTATCATTACCGGACTGTTTCTGGCAAACCGTTTCGAACCGGTACTTGCCATCACAAGCCTTATCGGAAGCATTTACATGAATGCTCTGAACATGATGATCTTTCCACTGGTCTTCTGTTCCATTATCATGGGTATCTCCAGCATCGGTAATGCCCGCACAACCGGCAAGATCACAGCCGGCGCCATGATCTTTTTCCTGTGCACCACAGCACTTGCCAGCCTGGCAGGACTGATCATCCCGCGGCTGATCCATCTCGGTGAGGGTGTTAAATTCGAGATGGCAACTTCCGACATTCAGGCAACTGAGATGACCAGCATTCTGGACACCATCAAAAACCTGATCCCATCCAATCCGGTTGCAGCTTTCGCAAACGGAAATATGCTTCAGGTACTTGTATTCGCAGTCATCGTAGGCTTCACACTTATCGCCATCGGCGAAAAGGGTACTGCACTTCTGAAAGTCATCGATTCCTGTAACGAAGTCTGTCTGAAAGTCATCAGCACAGTTATGTACTTCACACCTATCGGTGTATTCTGTACTATCGTTCCTGTTGTAGAAGCCAACGGTACAGAAACCATCATTTCACTGGCAACTCAGCTGATCATCCTGTATGTGGCATTTTTCGGATTTGCCCTGGTCATTTACGGCGGCTCCGTGAAATTCATCGGCAAAGAAAGCCCTGTGAAATTCTTCAAAGCAATGCTTCCTGCCGCTCTGAACGCATTCGGAACCTGTTCCAGTTCAGCGACCATTCCGATCAGTAAACAGCGTATGGAAGACGAAATGGGCGTATCCAACAAGATCACAAGTATTGCCATTCCTCTTGGCGCTACTGTAAACATGGATGCCGTATCCATCCTGATGTCATTCATGATCATGTTCTTCGCCAATGCATGCGGAATTAACGTAAGCATTTCCATGATGATCATAATCCTTCTGGCAAACGTACTCCTGTCAGTAGGAACCCCGGGAATCCCTGGCGGTGCCATCGCATCCTTCGCAGCCCTGGCAACCATGGCAGGATTACCGGCAGGAGTTATGGGTGTTTATATCAGTATCAATACACTCTGCGATATGGGCGCAACCTGCGTCAATGTTATCGGTGATATGGCAGGATGTGTGGTTCTTAAGGAGAAGATTAAATTAGAAGATTAAGCAACCCCTAAAGCTGTTGTTTCCAATCGACTTAACGCAAAAAAGCTGCTGTGCATTTCTATAACTGAAACGCACAGCAACTTTTTTATTTACAGCAATTTCTTCATCACGTTACTCTACACCGAATCACTGCTCCGCGGTTTATCGATTAAATTGCTGTCTGTCTCTATTTCTTTAATCCGGTTGTAACCTTGCAGTTAGTTACTTTCAGGCTTCCTTCAGAAGCAAAGAGTGACAGGCTTTCTCCCGGACGTTTATATGCTCTTGCATTTAATGCAACACCGTCTACATAGATTGTAGCAATTGTATCATCTACGATCATTTTGATATTATATTTCTTACCAGGTACCAGCTCCAGCGGTCTCTCCAGTCCGATATTCTGGTTTGCAGGCCATGGCCAGTTTGGTTTTTTCTCAAATACATATCTGTCTTCTGTTACATTAAATACGAACTGGTAAGACTCAGCTTTATCCTCATCTTCATAGAATCTCACACCGAAAGTTCTGGTTCCTTCTGTGAATTCCACATCTGCTTCGAATTTGAAGATATCTCCTGTGTCTTTTGCAACTACTTTTTCTGTACTCTTAGTTGGAGTATCAATTACAAAATCTTCTGTCTTTTCTTCTTTATCAAATGCATTCCATACAGTTTCCGGAATTCTTACACCAAGAGTTCCGTCTTCTCTCTGATAAACCTCATGTGCCATAAATGTTCCTGCCCAGATGAAGTTATTGTCATCATCATCCTGATCCTTGGTAGCAACCCAGCCAAAGAGGATTCTCTGTCCGTTCAGTTCAAAAGTACGTCCTGCATAATAAGCTCTGCCGTCAAATGCATCATCTTTCGGTGCAATCCATGGACCTTCCAGACTCTTGCTCATACGGTATACCATTTTGCTTCTGTCACTGTATTCTGTCACAATGTGATACCACCAGTCACCAATCTTAAATAAGTCTGGCATCTCATGCATAGTATAGAGATCCGGTGCCCAGAAATCTCCTTCAAATTTCCAGTTTTTCAGGTCTTTGGATGTGAATTTAACAGTTCTTCCTGTCTGTCTTGTCTTTGGTCCCTGTAATCTTGCGCCAAGGATCAGCAGATACTGATCATTTTCCTCATCGCGGATCACCCATGGATCTCTCCAGTCATCCGGGTCATAGCCTTCCTGTGGAGTGAAGGTAAGTGCATCCTGAGTTTTGTGCCATGTTACAAGATCATCGCTGTATGCATGCATCAGAACCTGAGATGGTTTTCCAAGTGCCGGATAATCGCGGTTATAGCCTGTATAGAAAATATGATACTGTCCTTCTGCCTCGAAAACACTGCCTGCAAAGATGAACTGATCCTGTTCTTCATCTGTTCCTCTCGGAATTGCCACGCCTTTATCTTCGTAATGTACAAAATCAGAAGTTGTTGCCAGATCCCAGCCAAATGGTTCTCCAAATGGTCCCGGTTTTCTGGTATCTCTCTGATGATATAAATAGAATTTATCTCCATGTCCAAATGGCATGCAATCGCCAAACCATGTTCCCGGGAACTGATAGTATAATTTCTGCATAGTCTTAATCTCCTTTTTTATACTTTATTTCACTTTACAGGCCTGCTTGTACTTTTCCGGCAAGCCTGTTATTTACTCATAAATCAAACTACTGTTATCAGATAATTCTTGCATATTATCAACCTTTTACTGCACCTGCTGTCATACCTGCCAGCATCTTCTTGCTGCTGAAGAAGTAGAAAATAAATACCGGAAGTACTGTTACAGTGATGGCTGCAAATGTACCACCCCAGTCTGTCAGTCCCATGCTTCCTACGAAGTCATTTAAACCAAGTGTAATGGTTTTCATATCTGTAGATCTGGTAAATGTATAAGCATTAATATACTCATTCCAGCAGAATACTGCCTGCATGGTTGCTACTGTAATAATAGAGTTCAGTGACATCGGAACCACCATCTTAAAGAAACATCCTATCGGTGAACATCCATCAATGATCGCTGCTTCCAGCATTTCTTCAGGGAAGAATTTGCTGAATGAATAAAACAGCTGAATGGAATAAGACAGTGAAAAAGCAATCTGTGGCAAAATAATTGCCGGGTATGTATTGATCAGTCCCATCTTATTAAAAATAGTAAACAATGGAATCAGTGCAACCTGCATAGGAAGCATCAATCCAAGAAGGAAATAATTAAGGACAAATTTTCTGCCTTTGAATTTGATTTTGCTTAATGCAAATCCAGCCATCAGTGCAAATAAAAGCAGAGGAATCAGTACACCGATCAAAACAATGATACTGTTTTTAAAATAAGTCAGCATATGGCTTTTTGTAAAAACATTGATAAAGTTTGTCAGCACCCATTTTGACGGGAGTGCATATGCCGGTAACTGTCTGAAATCATCCAGTGACTTAAAACTTGAAGTAAATACATAGAAGAAAGGATAAACCTGCATCACAACAAGGATTAATGCGATAACCCATTTAATGATGCTCGGAATGGTTGTTTTTTTCTTTTTCATTCGTCATCCCCTCCTCCTGTAAATTTACGGAATAACATTCCAACTACCATACAGATGATTACGATCATGATCGCTACAGAACTTCCGTAACCATATTTCATACTGCTGAACGCCTGTTTATACATATAAGTTGTCATAAGTTCAGACGCATTTCCCGGTCCTCCATGTGTTAACAGATAAGAGAACTCGAAAGATCTCAGGGAACCATTCAGTACCAGCAGACAGTTTGCAATGATAACCGGTTTAATATAAGGAATTCTTACATAAAGATATTCCTGCCATGTTGATGCTCCATCGATCAGTGCTGCTTCTCCCAGTTCATCCGGAACACCGATCAGTGCTGCATAAAAGATAACCATATACAGTCCCAGGTATTTATATGCTTCTACAAAAGCTGTTACATACAGTGAAATCTGAGGATTTGAAATCCACTCCATCAGTTTCAGAGATGGATCGATGAATGATAATACCTGATTCACAATACCGGTTGGCGTTACTGATAATAACTTTGTAAAAATCTGGCAAATCGCTACAGAAGAAATAACTACCGGAATATAATACAGAGTCTGTAAAGCAACTCTTCCTTTTTTAATACGACTGAGGAGAATCGCAAATAATAAACCTCCAAATACCTGAATTGCCACATTAATTACAGTATAAACAAGAGTATGCCCTATTGTAGCTCTGAAAACTTCATCCTGCGTAACAAGTTCTATATAGTTTTTTAATCCTACAAATACTTTCTCTCCAACACCACCCCAGTCAAAAAAGCTATAATAACCAGCCCATATGATGGAAACAATTACAAATGCTGTATAAATAAGAAATGCTGGAAAGATGAATAAAAGGATGACTGACTTTTTTCCAAATGCTTTCTGCACAGTTCTTCCTCCTCTCTTTCTCTGAAAGAGACTGACAAGGCAGCTGTCAGTCTCTGTTTATTATTATTGAAAAATCACTTACTTTTTACAAAAGAATCACAGGTTTCGATAAATTCATCCGGAGTGGTAATTCCCTGAGCCAGTTTCTGCTGTTCATCTGCAATTTGGGTCAGATTTTCTGAATCAAGCTTATCATCCCATGAGGTCCATGCTGTTTCAGCATTTTCAAATAACGGCTGAAGATCATAGAAAAGCTGTGGAAGTCCTTCTGGAATATCATCGTTAAACGGTGAGAAAATATTTCCTTTGTTGTAACAAGCCTCTGAATAATGTTCACATGCATAATCAAAGAATTCCTGCATAGTGTCGTCATATGTAGCCTTATTATATCCAATACCAAATCCTGCGTGAATTGGAATATTTGTCTCCATATTATCCATTTCTTCTGTGTCAGGCACAGGGAAAAATCCTATCTGACCTGCATCATACATATCCTCAGCAAGATTGATCTGACCTGAACCACTGTAGAAAATTCCACCAGTGCCACCATAGAATAAGTTTGTGGCTGAAGTGTAATCTACACTTGCAAATCCTGGTTCAAAATATCCTTTTGTTCCAAGATCATAAACCAGATTTACACCATATTTGGCAGCTTCATTTTGGGCAAAAGAGTCTGTTCCAGCCTGATATCCAGTGATAAATTCCGGACCTGTTACTCTCCATGGAGAGAATGAAAGATATCTCATAATCTGCCATACATCTGAACCACCGATAATAACCGGAATTTCTCCTATATCCGCAAGTTTCTGACAGTCTTCTTCAAATTCTTTCCATGTTGTCGGAGTTTCTTTAATACCGGCTTTTTCAAAGAGATCCTTCCTATACATAAAGAATTCACAATATAATCCCTGTGGGAAAAGATACAAATTACCATCATCTGCATCTGTAAGGAAATCTCGTACCGCACCATTCATCTTATCCGCATATCCATTTCGATCTAACTCAGCACCTAAATCCACTAATGCATCAATGTCTTTACATGCTTTAGAAAGTGTTCCATTGGGGCATCCGAAGATATCTGGTAATGTATCACTATTGATATACATCTGTAATTTCGTAAAATAATCTTGTTTATCATTAACCATTTCTATTTCATAGTCAATGCCTTTCTCATCACAGAAATTTTTCAACAAATAGTCATAAACCTGATACTGTTCTGTCGATTCTGTTGAGTTTAATAAAGCAGTAATCTTCGTTCTTTTTCCATCATCCGATTTCTTCGCAGAAGCTGTAACTGCTCCCATGCCTGTCAGAAGACTGGCTGTCATAGCTGCCGTCATGGCAAGTGATAACACTTTTTTCATTTTCCTCATTTACTTGTTTCCTCCTTTTAATTTGTGTTTCCTCGTTCTTGATGATTTTATTTTAGTCTTTTTGCCTTTTATAAACAATTGGAAATAAAAGTAAAAATAGGAGATTTGTGCACAAATTTTATACTGTGCACAAATCTCCTGTTCTATCGTCAGGCAGATAAAATCATCCGCCTCGCTACTTGCCTGATTCGATTAAATGACTTACCTGATACAGTTAACCTCGCTGTTTATATATATTTCCTGAATTCATTGGGTGTAATACCGTAACGCTTTTTGAATACTTTTATGTAATATCCAAAGTCTTTGTATCCTACCATTTCTGCGATTTCATATTGTTTATATTTATTATCTGCAATCAGTTTCTCCACCTGTTGGAACCGGACATCTGTCAGATATTCCAGAAAACTCTTTCCGGCATATTTCTTAAGAAGGCGGCTGATATAGGTTCTGCTTACATGGAATTTCTCAGTCAGATCATCCATAGATAAATCTCCTGAATAATTCTTCTCAATGTAAGAAAGAACACTCTGAACCAGTTTCCGGTTCCGTTCATCAGTTCCTTCTGTATTCTGTTTAATCAGCGTTCCAAACAGATTCAGCAGACAATTCAACACCTCTTCTGTGTTCTCGCACTGACAGATTCTTTTTATTCCATCCTGAAGCACAGAAAGATTCCAGTTTTTATTATGAATTTCACTGTCAACTGCACAGATATATGGAAATTTCATACATCCCAAAAGTAAATCCATTGCTGCAAATTTCACCGGAGATACATCTTCCGGTGCGTTTCGAAATATCTGATGAAGTTCATCCTCCGCTTTCTCAAAACTGTCCTGAAACAAAGTCATCATAAAATGTGTTTTTTCACCGGAAGTAATCACAAAGTCTGTCTGTTTTTTATATTGCAGATCTTCGTATCTGAGTATGATATTCGTACCCAGATAAACACATTGCCTGCATGCTGTCTGTGCCTTACGGTACTGTGCATTTGCCTGATATTCGTCCACTTCTACATCGCTCAATCCAAAATTCATATGTGCTTTCAGATACCGTTCTACTTCTACCTGTATCTTACTGCATGCCTGCAATGCTTTTTCCATACATACTGCGTTTTCTTCTTCCTTTTCAAACAAAAGAATAAAATTATATTCTGCAGTTGCTGTATTATAATCGCTCAAAACATGAATTCCAAAATCATTAAAAATTTCCTCAAAAATATTGATGCATGCAAATTCCTCTATCCATTTATCTCCTGTATGGATTTTATTTTCTCCAACAACTTTTCGCCCTACACACACAATATATTTCTCTATTGTCAGATTCAGAGATTCTGCCTGCTCTTTTACAACTCCTTTTCCCTGGATTCTTCCATACAGAAGATTTCCCGCAAATTTGGATCTCAGCTGCGGAACTGACCTGTTGAAATATTTCTTCAGATCCCGGATTTCCTGCTGTTTTTCCTTCCTTGCATGAATTTCCCCTGCAATCCGGGCAGCCATTGCCTTTAACTCATCATAGTCCACCGGTTTGAGAAGATATTCTTCCACACCAATGCTGATTGCTTTCTGAGCGTAGGCAAAACTGTCATATCCTGTCAGTATCACTATAACCGCATTGGGATAAATCTCATGTGCTTTTTCTGCAAAATCCAGTCCATCCATTCCCGGCATCTTCACATCTGTAAGGATCAGATCCGGTTTCGCCTGCTCCAGTTTCTCCAGCCCTTCCAATCCGTTCCTTGCAGTTGCGGATATACGGTATCCATAATCGCTCCATGGAAACGAACATAAACCATCCAGAATAATATATTCATCATCTAATATCATTACCTGCAATTCCATTATCTCTCGTCTCCCCTTTTTTTGTTATTTTCATTTACAGTTTCATCGTATTTCCTGTAAGTAACTCCGACATTACCGTTCATCGGAATTTCCAGTATTACCTGTGTTCCCTTCCCCGGTTCTGATGTAATGCTCATCCTTGCCTTGTTCTGATATACATAATCCAGTCTCTTTCTCACCGCATACACTCCCAGATGAGTATGTGTCCGCTCTGCTTCATGATCTGGCTCTTCCTCTGTCCCCATCAGTTTCTCCAACTGCTCCTGTGACATTCCAACTCCATCATCCTTTACTGTAAATACTGCCATTCCATCTGTAATTTCTCCTGAAACATAAAGGAAACAGTCCCATGTCGCATTTTCCACACCATGAACTACCGCATTTTCCACCAGTGTCTGAATAGTCATCTTCGGAATCTCTAATTCATTTAATCTCTCATCCACTTCAATATAAGATGTAAATTTATCTCCATATCTGGTTTCCTGTATGTAAAGATAATCCTGTACATATTTTATTTCCTCACGAATATAAACCATACTTCTTTTATTACTGATACTTGCACGCATCAGACTGCTGATAGAAGTAACCATATGACAAATATTATCCTCGCCCTTCTTTCGCGCCATCCAGTTGATCGTATCCAGTACATTATAAAGAAAATGCGGATTGATCTGTGCCTGCAAAGCCTGGAATTCAATATCTTTGTTAACTGTTTCCATCTCCACAACCTGTTTTATCAGCTGCTCTATTTTCTCTATCGTCTGGTTGAAAACAGAATTCATGGCTCCAATCTCATCACGTCTTCCTTCCGGAAGACGGACAGAAAAGTCACCCTCCGCAAACTGCTGCATTGCTTTACTTGTACGCTTGATCGGACCAGCGATTCCCTTTGCCAGAATATTAGCAAGAAAAATACACAACATCAAACTTGCCAGAATAAGCATGATTGTCGTTTTCTGTAATCCTCTGGCTGTTTTCTGCAAGAAACTCATAGGAATCATTCCTACAACTGTAAGTCCTGTGTCAGAACTTCTCTGATATACACAGTCATAACCCTGTCCATCTGCAGTAAACAGAAATTCTCCTGTGTTGCCTGATATTTTTTCTATCCAGCTTCTGTCACTGATTGTCGCATCATTCTCTGCACTCTCTATCAGAACATTTTTGTCATTGTCCAGAAGAAAAATATGTGCAGCCAAAGAATCTCTGGCTGTGATCGTCATTTTTTTCAGATAGCTCAGCTTAATAGATGCTCTCAATATTCCCACTGGCTTCATAGTCAGAGAATCTTTGATCTGCTTTGCCATATACATCAGACCTTCCTCAGAAGCATTATAATAAATACAGCATCCTTTTGCCTGCTCCGCCAGTTCACAGGATGTCTGAGCGGTATTTTCATTAATCTCATGATTATTTGCCAGCAGATGATTTGCTCCGTTATAACCATACAGCTGGATATCATTCATATAAATACTTGTATATCCCTGCAAAAGCAGCCTTCTGATCTGCCCTGATCTTGAATAATAGGAATACAGCTCTGTGCCATCCGATTTATATGGTTCATCAGACTCCAATTCCTCCTGAACCGTATTGTTATTTGCAATATACTCAAATGAATTCCTCACCATATCAAAATAATGATCCAAATTCACCGACAACTCGTTCACCACTCCCGCAGACTGCTTCCTTGTCTGTTCTGTCACAATTGAAGATGCAGACATATACTGCGAAACACTGGCAGCCAACAGAACAACCAATGCTACCCCTAACGTACAATACAGAATTTTTCTCTGTATCGACAGATTAATATACCACTTCTTTAAATTTTTCATCTCTCTTTTCCCTTTAATGCCCCTTTATTTTTCCCGTTTTTCACTGCTGCGGTCTATTCCGGACAGCCAAAAAGCCGACACACTGCTTCCAGTCAATGTATCGGCTTTACTGCTTCATTTTATTATACAGGTATATTCCGTAACTTTTTCTGTTTTACAGATACTGACTGAATTCCACTTTCTCCTTATTCGGACCCTCAATGGTAAAGAATTTTACACCATTTTCCCAGAATGGCAGGAAATGAATGGTATCCTGTGTGGAGTTTAAACCAGCTTCATTAATATACTGGAAAATCTCCTCAATGTCTCTCACATCAAGCGCAACATGATCAATCGCCCCATGCTCCATCTTCGCCGCATGATTCTCATAAGTCTCCACTACCAGAGTTCCCAGTTTCAGAAACACAACCTTCTCATTCGCTTCCTCATTTACAGTCTCAAATGCAGTCTCAAAACCAAGTTTATGATAAAACTCCACAGTTTTATCAATGTCATTTGTCGGAATTCCGATATGCTGTACCCCTGTTGAATAATTCTTTAAATCCATGATCTTTACCTCTTTCTGCTCATCTTTGTAGCTTTTACTCATTTATTTTCATAATTTTACTTATCCAATATTTAATATTTTATTTTTTACAATATACGCAGAAAATCATTCGATTGTCAAGAGTAACAACTGATTCTTTTCACTTGACCCCTCCGCTCCCACCACCTCATCCATTTTCTCTTACACAGTCAATAGCCAGCGCGAAGCAGCATCTCTCTGCAGGTGAATCTGGAGGGAGCTTAGTAACTCTTAGGTGGGGGAAATCCGCGTTATGAAGAAAAATAGCAGCCTGTCTGAGCGGAGTCTGCGACGGAGCGAGTTTTGCATTTTTCTTCATGCTTTTAGCGGATTCCCCCCACCTTAGAGTTACTTAGCCCCCGGAACTGAACCTGCAGAGAGATGCTGCTTCGCGCGTCCCCTCTTGCGCTGTGTACGCCCCACGCCAACAAACTTCCCCCAAATACTTACAAAAACCTCTTGACTTTCAAAACAAACAGCGTTAAAATTGCTTTAGCTTTTTAAACAGCTAAACCTATAACGCATAAATTCAACGAAGGGAACCAGTAAAAACAGTCCCCCCTGTCCTCAGAGAACTGCAGTCCGGTGAAATGCAGTGACAGACCTGTTTCGAATATCATCCCCGAGAAGGAAAGCCGAACCCTTGAATACAGCCATCACAGATATTGCCGTATTCACAGTAAGCTTCCCCGGCCGCCCCCCGTTACAGGAGCCGCGTATATCGGTACGTTGCAGAATCGTACTTGTTTCAAAGGTGAAACAGGGTGGTTACGGAATATCATATGTCCGTCCCTGCGTGGGGCGGACTTTTTTTATGTTATAGGAAATTACTCCATAATATTCCCATAACATAAAAAAGCCCTGACACACGAGACATACTTTCTTTTCCAGGCTGTCGATCTGAAACCGAAACACTACTTCTGTTTTTCGCAGACAACAGAATTCACCACAGATGAAAAATGTAACTAATTACATATTATAACCATTACATTCCATCTGCCTTGAATCTGCTCCAAATTCCGAAAAACAGCAGCAAATTTTTTGAGAGGAGTAGAGAGCATGAAAATCTACAAAAAAATCATGAACGCACTGGCTGCAGTAGAAAAGATCGTCCTTGTGATCTCCACACTGCTGATCCTGGTGCTGACTGTGGGAAACGTATTTTCCCGTAAAGTCATCCACCGTTCCTGGTCCTTCACAGAAGAACTTGTAGTAGCGGTATTCGTACTCATCACCCTGCTGGCAGCCGCACTGGCCTGCCGCGAAGGAGAACTGGTCAGCCTGACACTGGTCACAGACCGTCTTCCAAAGAAACTGAAGAAACCATCCGTGATCCTGATCACAGTCCTGAGCATCATCTTCAGCGTCATCCTTTTCAAATACGGAATGGACAAGGTAATCACTCAGCTTCAGAATGGAAAAAGAACCTTCGTATTAAACTGGCCTGAATGGATCTTCTGGTCCTTCGTACCCATCGGTGCAGGATGCATGATCCTTCACTTCATTGAATTCTGTCTGGACTTCTGCTGCAAAACCGACAGTGCCAAAAATACCGACAACAGCACAAAAAGTAACATGAACACAATCACAACAGACAAAAAGGAGGCCAAATAAATGATCAGTGCAATCTTATTTATCTCCTTCTTCATATTCCTGATCCTGGGTGTACCCATCGGAATCTGCCTCGGACTTTCCTCCGTATGCGCAATCCTCTACTCCGGTACATCCCTGACGATCGTAGCAACCAACATGTACTCAGGAATCAGCAAATTCCTGCTCCTGGCAATCCCATTCTTCGTACTGTCAGGAAACATCATGGCAAAAGCCGGTATCTCCAAACGACTGATCAAATTCGTTGATACCTGCGTAGGCCACAAAAAAGGCGGTATCGCCATCGTATGTGTTATCGTAGCCTGCTTCTTCGGCGCCATCTCCGGTTCCGGCCCTGCAACTGTTGCAGCTCTTGGCGCCGTACTGATCCCTGCAATGGTAGAACAGGGCGGTTTCTCCGCACCATTCTCCACAGCACTGATGGCAACCTCAAGCTCCATCGCCATTGTCATCCCGCCAAGTATCGCCTTCGTTGTATATGCCTCCATCACAGGCACATCCATCGCAGATATGTTCATGGCAGGTATCGTACCAGGTCTTCTTATGGGCGTGGCACTGGTAATCGTAGTAATGCTGGAAGCAAAGAAACACAACATCAAACCATCCAGAGAAAAAGCCTCAGGCAAAGAACGCTGGGACGCTTTTAAAGATGCTTTCTGGGGATTCCTGATGCCGGTCATCATTCTGGGCGGTATCTACGGCGGTATCTTCACACCAACAGAAGCAGCAGCCGTATCCGTTGTATACGGACTCTTCGTAGGTATGGTCATCTACCGCGAAGTTTCCTTCCGCGATATGTTTGACATTCTGGTAGACTCAGCAAAGACAACCGGCGGTATCATGCTCATCGTAGCAAGTGCCTCTCTGTTCTCCTTTGTATGTACCAAATTCGGTATTGCAGATGCCGCCTCCAATTTACTTGGAAGCATCGCACATAACCAGTTTACCTTCCTGCTGATTGTAAATATCATCTTCCTGATCGCAGGATGCTTCATCGATGCAAACTCCGCTATGTACATCTTCATCCCGATTATGCTTCCTGTATGTAAGGCTCTTGGATACGATATAGTAGCATTCGGTGTTATGGCAACTGTAAACCTTGCAATCGGACAGGTAACTCCTCCTGTAGGCGTAAACCTTTTCGTAGCAATCAGCATCAAGATCAAAAAAGGTCTGGAAGTTACTCTGCAGGAGATCTCAAGGGCAGTTGTGCCAATGATCGTAGCCTGCGTTGCAGTTCTTCTGATCGTTACATACATCCCGATCACCTCCACTTTCCTTCCAAAAGCTCTTGCAAAAGAAGGCTCCTACACAGGTGATCAGTCCTCCGCTTCCTCTGACACAGCTTCCAAGGAGGCAGGAGACGGCAATAACTCCTTTGACACAATCGCAGATTACAGCGACCTTGACTGGCCGGAAATGACCTGGAACTTCGCATGCTCCACTACTGAGACAAGTACATGGGCTGACGGCGGACGTAAGTTCGGTGAACTGATGGAAAAAGCCACAGGTGGCAAAGTCAAAGTCAACATTTACGCTGCTGACCAGCTTACAAACGGCAACCAGTCCGAAGGTATTCAGGCTCTGATGAATGGGGACCCGGTTCAGATCTCCATGCACTCCAACCTGATCTACTCTGCATTTGATCCACGTTTCAACGTTGTTTCTCTTCCGTTCGTCTATGATTCTTATGACGATGCAGATGCGAAATTCGATGGCGAAGCAGGTGCAAAGCTGAAAGAAATCCTCAGTGAGTACGGACTCCACTGCATGGGTATTGCAGAGAACGGTTTCCGCGAAATCACAAACAGCAAACATGAGATTAAATCTGTAGACGATATGAAGAACCTGAAGGTTCGTGTAGCAGGCTCCAACCTTCTGATGGAATGCTACAAGAGATGGGGCGCTGATGCCACAAACATGAACTGGTCTGAAACTTACACAGCACTTCAGCAGAACACAGTAGAAGGTCAGGAGAATCCGCTTCCCGCTATCGACGCTGCAAGTGTTCAGGAGGTTCAGCCTTACTGCTCTATGTGGGATGCAATTTATGACTGCCTGTTCTTCTGTATCAACGAAAACATCTACAACAGTCTCACACCACAACAGCAGGAAGTTGTTGACGAGGCAGGACAGAAAGCAGTTGAATATGAGCGTTACATCAACCGTTCCGGAGATGACGAGATCAAAGAACGCTGGGCAAGCCAGAACGGTGTAACAATCACAGAGAAAGAAGACATGGACATCGACTCCTTCAAAAAAGCAGTTGACGGTATCGATGACTGGTTTGTAAACGAACTGAAGAGCCAGGGCTATGACGATGCCCAGGATCTGGTTGACCTTTTCACAAAGGATTCCTTCAATACAGTGGAAGATTACAGTGATCTGGACTGGCCGGAAACAACCTGGAACTTCGCTTGCTCCACTACTGAGACAAGTACCTGGGCTGACGGCGGACGTAAGTTCGGTGAACTGATGGAAAAAGCTACAGGCGGAAAGGTTAAAGTCAATATTTATGCAGCTGACCAGCTTACAAACGGCAACCAGTCCGAAGGTATTCAGGCTCTGATGAATGGGGACCCGGTTCAGATCTCCATGCACTCCAACCTGATCTACTCTGCATTTGATCCACGTTTCAACGTTGTTTCTCTTCCATTCGTCTATGATTCTTACGACGATGCAGATGCGAAATTCGATGGCGAAGCTGGTGAAAAACTGAAAGAAATCCTTGGCGAATACGGACTCCACTGCATGGGTATCGCAGAAAACGGTTTCCGCGAGATTACAAATAGCAAACATGAAATCAAATCTGTAGATGATATGAAGAACCTGAAGGTCCGTGTAGCAGGTTCCAACCTTCTGATGGAATGCTACAAGAGATGGGGTGCTGATGCCACAAACATGAACTGGTCAGAAACTTACACAGCACTTCAGCAGAACACGGTTGAAGGTGAGGAAAATCCACTTCCTGCTATTGACGCAGCAAGCGTTCAGGAGGTTCAGCCTTACTGTTCCATGTGGGATGCAATTTATGACTGTCTGTTCTTCTGCATCAATCAGGATATCTACGACGGCCTCACACCACAACAACAGGCAGTTGTTGATGAATGCGGTCAGAAGGCAGTTGAATACGAACGTTACATCAACCGTTCCAGCGACAATGAGATTAAAGAACGCTGGGAATCCAAAAACGGCGTAACCTTCACTGAGAAAGCTGATATGGATATCGATTCCTTCAAGAAAGCTGTAGACGGCGTAGACGACTGGTTCGTAAATGAGCTGAAGAGCCAGGGCTACGAAGACGGCCAGGAGCTGGTTGATCTGTTTACCAAATAATCCTTACGGTTATAAAAACTCCATAAAAATAAAAAGGAAGTAAGCATCCCCCGTCCAAAGTGAGATGCTTACTTTCTTTTTAACATTATAATTAATCACAGAGGACAACCGGAACACGCTTCCAATCATCTTCTAAGTAGATTATACAATGGAAGTTCTTACTTTACTGTTAGTAATCTTTACGGTATTGACTTACATAGATCAACATAAAAAGAAATAAGCATCCCACCGCCCAAAGTTGGATGCTTAATTTCTTTACTCATTAATTATACCGAGGGCAACCGGAACACGCTTCCGGTCATCTTCTAAGTAGATTATACAATGGGGCACCTGAATTTTCAAGTGCCCTTTTTGTAAAGTAAAGCGAACATTCGCAATCCGCTTCGCTACTTGCTCATGAACGCAGTCACTTCGCGACCTGCGTTCAAATCTCAGATCTTCAGGTAAGACTTGATTTTCTCCTCATGCAGTTCTTCTCCAATCACGATCAGGACCTCCTGTCCTACATGAAGCGGTCGGATTGTAATTTCATTCTTCGTAGCATTTAATTCAATCCACTGCCGTCTATCGCACTCTGCCCATGCAGATAGTCCAGAACCGTCTTCGCTGTCACTGTCTACTCTCATAAATCCCTTCATCCGGAACACACGCCCGCATTCAGAATCAGACAGAATCTTCTCAGCTGCTTCCCGCAGCTCCTTCTCAGTCATCTTCACATTCATAAAGTACAGAGAAGTAAAGGCATCCTCTGCCTCAAACTCCGGTTTCCTGTAGCTTGCCATCACATATCCACAGGATGCGATTCTGTCAAAGTCCTCTTTCGACATCTCATCCCAATTCTTGTGGATAACATTAGCAGTATCCACACCATTCATTTCACAATGAAATCTCCTGCTGCAATGAACCTTCTCCAACGCCTGATTCACATGCTTAATCGTACCCTGGATTTCCTCGGGTGATGCGTCCTGGCTCTTGCTCATCACAATGCATCCGGCATCTGCCACCTCAGAAGCCAGAATGAAATCCGCCTCCTCTGACAGATCACGCTCCAGCTTAGAATCCACAATTGCAATCACATTCCCAATCTGATACCAACGGTTTAACGGCTCCTCATGAAGAATATCAAAGAACTCATCCACATCAAAAATCCCAGACGGCTCCACGATCACACGGTCATAACCGCACATACCCATAGCAATCAATTTCGTCTTAAATCTCCTCCTGTGGCAGTCCTTATCACACCCTCCTGAGATCATCTCCAGCTCACAGTTCTCTCCCATCAGATCCTGAAGCAACATCATATCCACATTCACAGCCCCGTAATCATTCTCCAGAATTCCAATATTATTACCAGCATCCATCAGATACTGCGCATACTTCCTGATAAACGTCGTCTTCCCTGAACCAAGAAAACCAGTGATCAGATCTATCTTTACCATCGTATATCTCTCCCTTGCTGCTGCATAATTTTTCTTTTTTATCCGTAAACCGGAACTTCATCATCTGTGATCCACATACCTGTACGATCATAGCATTATAACGCAGAAAACGCAACGCCCGCAAAGAAAGACCACAATTATTCATGTTCTGAAATAATTGCAGTCTTTCTGATAGTTCCTTATGACAATTCCAGCTTACCGGTATAAAGCTGATAATAAGTTCCTTTTAACTTAATGAGATCTTCATGGTCGCCTCTTTCAATGATCTTTCCATGATCCAGTACAATGATGGCATCGCTGTTTCTGATGGTTGAAAGTCGATGGGCGATCACAAATACAGTACGGCCTTTCATCAGGTTATCCATACCTTTCTGTACGATACTCTCTGTACGGGTATCAATACTTGAAGTTGCTTCATCCAGGATCAGTACAGGCGGATTGGCTACTGCTGCTCTTGCAATGGAGAGAAGCTGGCGCTGTCCCTGGGACAGTTCCTCACCGTCTCCGCTTAACATGGTATCATATCCTTTTGGAAGCATTTTGATAAACTGGTCTGCATGAGCCAGTCTTGCTGCCTCGTATACTTCCTCATCTGTGGCATCCAGTTTACCGTAGCGGATGTTTTCTTTAATAGTTCCTGTAAACAGGTGAGTATCCTGAAGTACGATTCCCAGAGAACGTCTCAGGTCATCCTTCTTAATCTTGGTAATATTGATTCCATCGTAACGGATCTTACCTTCCTGAATATCGTAGAAACGGTTGATCAGATTTGTGATGGTTGTCTTTCCTGCACCTGTAGAGCCTACGAAAGCAAGTTTCTGTCCCGGTTTGGCGAAGAGGCTGATGTCTTTCAGAATAACTTTGTCCGGGTTATATCCGAATGTAACATCTTCGAATCGGACATCTCCTGTCAGTTCTGTATAAGTAACGGAACCATCTGCAGAATGTGGATGTTTCCATGCCCACATGCCCGTTCTCTCTTTGCATTCTGTGATATTGCCGTTGGCATCCTTTCTTGCATTAACAAGTTCTACGTAACCTTCATCCTCTTCCGGCTTCTCGTCAATGAGCCTGAAGATACGTTCTGCACCTGCAAGTGCCATAACAATGGCATTAAACTGCTGTGCCACCTGCATGAATGGCTGGGTAAAGCTCTTGGTGAACTGTAAATAGGAAGCCATAACACCGAGGGTGATGCCGCCCACACCTGTTACAGAGAGAAGTCCCCCAAGTACTGCTGTCAGTACGAACTGCAGGTTACCGATGTTACCGATCACAGGTCCCATCATGTTTCCGTATTTATTGGCGTTTGCAGAACTCTCGAAGAGTGCTTCGTTGAGTTTGTCGAATTCTTCTTTTGATTTATCTTCGTGGTTGAAAACTTTTACCACACGCTGACCATTCATTCGTTCTTCCACGAAACCGGTCACATCTGCCAGAGATACCTGCTGACGGATGAAATATTTGCCACTGTTGGAACCAATCTTACTGGTAACCTTCAGCATAATAAAAATAATCACAACTGCCAGAATTGTAAGCAGCGGACTTAACAATAACATGGAAATAAAGGTAACCACGATCGTAAACAGCGCCATCAGCGCCTGCGGGATCGCCTGGCTGATCATCTGTCGCAGGGTATCTGTATCGTTGGTATAGAGGCTCATGACAGATCCGTTTGTATTCTGGTCGAAATAGCGGATCGGAAGAGTCTGCATATGCTCGAACATATCATCACGGACACTTTTAAGCACACCCTGACCGATATAAACCATCATTCGGGTATAAATAAATGTGGCAATCACACCAAGTGCAAAAATACAGCCAAGGACTGCAAGTGCCTTATAGAGTTCTGCAAAGTTCGGATCTGTCTGTCCGATCAGCGGGATGATAAAGTCATCCAGCAGAAATTTCAGGGACAGGGATACTGCAATACTTGCTGCGGAACTGATAAAGATGCAGATAAATACGATGATAAACTGTATCTTATGGGTTCCTGTCATATATTTCAGAAGTCTTTTGGCAGTTTGGATGGTGTTCTGATCTAATTTTTTCTTCTTATTCATCGTCTCCGCCTCCTTTGACCTGTGATTCATATACTTCTCTGTAAATATCATTTGTCTTCAGCAGTTCTTCTGAAGTACCCACACCTGCGATCTTACCGTCATCCAGTACGATGATCTGATCTGCATCTTCAATAGAAGAAACTCGCTGTGCGATAATAATCTTTGTTGTGTTCGGGATCTCCTCGCGGAAAGCCTTACGTATCAGGGCATCTGTTCTTGTATCTACTGCACTGGTAGAGTCATCCAGGATCAGGATCTTCGGTTTCTTGAGAAGAGCCCTTGCAATACACAGACGCTGCTTCTGACCGCCGGATACGTTGTTACCGCCCTGAACGATCATTGTATCGTAACCATCCGGGAACTCACTGACGAATCCATCTGCCTGGGCCAGCTTACAGACCCTCCGAACTTCTTCCTCACTGGCATGTTCATCACCCCAGCGAATATTGTCATAGATGCTTCCTGAGAACAGCACATTTTTTTGAAGTACCATGGAAACCTGGTCACGAAGTACTTCCAGATTGTAGTTGCGTACATCCACGCCTCCCACCTGGACATTACCCTTTGTGACATCATAGAGTCTGGGGATCAGCTGCACCAGGGTAGACTTTGCACTTCCGGTTCCGCCGATGATACCTACTGTCTGACCGGATTTAATATGAAGATTTACATCCTTCAGGGAAAGATTTCCTCCCTCTCCTGCATAGCTGAAATCTACATGATTAAAGTCAATGGAACCATCTGCCACATTCTTTACTGCATCAGCTTTATCCTGCATCTCAGGAACTTCATCCAGAACCTCTACAATACGGTCTGTGGATGCTTCTGCTATCATGATCATAACAAACACGAAAGTTACCATGTTCAGGGACATGAGAATCTGAAGTGCGTAGACAATGATACTTGTCAGCTCACCGGTTTCCATGCCACCGAGAACAATACCTCTTCCGCCAATTGCAACAATGATAATGATTACAGTATACATGACAAACATCATAACCGGTGAGTTCCATGCAACGATTTTCTCTGCTTTAGTAAACAGATTATAAACATATCTGGAAATTCCATGGAATTTCTCAATCTCATAGTCCTCTCTTACGAAAGCCTTAACTACACGTGAGGCATTTACATTCTCCTGAACGGAATTGTTCAGGTTGTCATATTCATCAAAGACCTTGATGAAATGCGGATGTGCCTTTTTCGCAATAAAGATTAGTGTACCGCCAAGGACAGGAACAACTATCAGGAAAAGCACTGCGATCGGTTTGTTGATCGTCAGTGTCATAATCCATGACAGGATGATCATAAACGGTGCCCTGGCAAGAAGGCGAATACTCATCATGTATGCCTGCTGTACATTTGTGATATCAGTGGTCAGTCGTGTGACCAGACCTGATGTTGAAAAGTGGTCGATATTTTTAAAGGAAAAATCCTGCACCTTATAAAAAATATCGTGTCGTAAATTCTTCGCATATCCTGCTGCTGCAACTGCCGCCATATTTCCGGCCTGTACGCCGAAGAACAGGGAAAGCATTGCCATTGCAACAAGGATGACTCCACGCTGGATGATATAGCTCATATCTCCGTTTGCAATACCTACGTCGATAATCTTCGCCATCTCCAGAGGAATCAGAACTTCCATCAGTACTTCCAGGATTACAAGGATCGGAGCCAGTACAGACTGCTTCTTGTATTCCCGGACTGAACGTAAAAGTTTCTTATTCATCTTTGTCAATGTCCTCCTTATGTCTCGTTATTTCTGTTAAAAATCATTCCTGCTATCGCAGGATTTTTTCCGGTTTTCATACATCTGCCAGAGAACCTGTTTGCACAGTTCCACATCCTCCTTCGGAATTCCCCGTAGCATTTTGGCTTCGCCTTCTTCAATACTCTTTAAGATTGCAGGACGGATCTTCTCTGCTTTCTCTGTGGGAATGATCTGTTTCAGGCGTGCATCCTGTTTCGCACTCTCTCTGTAAATGTAACCGTTCTTCTCCATCAGCTTCAGGATCCCTGTCACTGTAGGTTTCCTGATCTGGAATTCCTCTTCAATATCTTTCTGATAGAGATCTCTGTGCATGGTTTCCAGAAGGATAAATTTCAGCACATGCTTCTGCATGGTCGTCAGATCGTCATTCTCCATCACCTCTGCCGGATTATGCCGTTTCATTGTATGGGATAAAATATGTATCAGCCTGCCTACATGCATCTCATTCAGCTTCTGTTTCATTTCCTCGTCTATCTCGCCGCACCTCCTAAAATCAGTACCCATACTATTGCAAAGCCATATAAATAGTTAGGTTGCTATCCATTAGTTGCCTAACTATTATATGGCTTTGGTTTTTTTATGTCAATACTTATTTTATGTTTCTATTTTTGTTCTATATATGATATAGTATTAACGTTGTCCAACCAATACCCGGCAACGGGAGGAGGTGATATTCTTGTCAGAAATTATTCTTTCTTTTCTTATCTCCTGTGCAGCAGGTATAATCTGCCACTATATCTGCAAATGGCTAGACGGAGATAAATAGGACAACACTAGCCTAGTGGTTGCTTGTCCACTTTGTTAAAACAAGAAGAAAGCCCTGGGAGCTGCCACTCCCAGGGCTTTCATTCTTGTTATTCTTGTCAGATTAATTATTCTTTCTTCTGCCTATTGGCATTATATCATATGCATTTTAGGAAATCAATATTCTCCTTTTAAGCAACTCAAAAATTAAATTTGCAAGGACTCTCAGAATATGTTAGAATGATTTCACTAAATAAAGCATTAAAGGATTTTCAAAAATAAAGAGGTTTCACACAAAGGAGGATTTCTATTATGTATATTACATGTCTTGACGTAGAGGGCGTACTGGTACCTGAGATCTGGATCGCATTTGCTGAAGCAAGCGGAATCCCGGAGCTGAAGAAAACCACACGTGATGAGCCGGACTATGATAAGCTGATGAACTGGAGGCTTGGTATTCTGAAGGAACATGGTCTCGGACTGAAAGAAATTCAGGATGTGATCGCAAAGATCGATCCGCTTCCGGGTGCAAAGGAATTCCTGGATGAACTTCGTTCTTTCTCTCAGGTAATTCTGATCAGCGATACTTTCACACAGTTTGCAGCACCGCTCATGGAGAAGCTTGGCAGACCTACCTTATTCTGCAACACTCTTGAAGTTGCAGACAACGGTGAGATCACAGGCTTTAAGATGAGAGTGGAACAATCCAAGTTAACTACTGTAAAGGCTTTACAGTCTATCGGATTCGATACCATTGCAAGCGGTGATTCCTACAATGACCTGGGTATGATCCAGGCAAGCAAGGCTGGATTCCTGTTCCGCAGTACAGATAAGATCAAAGCAGATTATCCGGAGATCCCGGCATATGAAGAATATGATGAACTGCTGGCTGCTATTAAGAATGCAATGAAATAAATCAGCTTTATATCAAAATATTATTGCTATTTATATTTCACATCTGGAATGGGAAATTTCATTAATATAAATATCCACAAATAATAAAATCTGCAGATAAGATATCCATTATATGATATCTCCTGCAGATTTTTTGTAATTTAACCTCATAAAGCAGTTCCTGTCCAATATTCCAATTACCAAAAAACATATAAAAGAACAGCTGCTTTATTTTTTATTCCGTCACATACGCCTTCACAAGCTCATACGTATTCTTCACTCCATCCATATGAGATCTCTCATAATTATGTGAAGCATAAACCCCAGGTCCGATCAGGCCATGTCTGATGTCATATCCTGCGCGGAGAGTTGCCTCCACATCAGATCCATAATGCGGATAAACATCGATCGCGAAATCCAGACCATGTGCTTTCGCTGTATTGACCAGTGCAGTGATCAGATTATAATTGTACGGACCGCCGGAATCTTTGGCGCAGATGGATACCATACGCTCTGTACATCCAAGATCAGCACCCACACATCCCATATCTACAGAAATCATTTCCGCTGTATCTGCCGGTACATAGCTTCCGCCATGTCCAACTTCTTCATATACTGTGAAAAGCAATGATACCTTACGATGCAGTGTAATCCCTTCGTCTTTCACTGCCTTCGCCAGTCCCAGCAGGATTGCTGCAGAAAGCTTATCATCTAGAAAACGGCTCTTGATATATCCACTCTCTGTGATCACAGTCCGCGGATCCATAGCAATGATATCTCCTACCTGGATTCCCAGTGCATCAATATCCTCTTTGTTTTCTACATTCTCATCCAGCAGGATCTCCATATTCTCTTCTGTCTGTTCCACTTTCTCATCTGCCACGTGCGCAGATGGTTCTGTATTCAGCACAACCCCTGTATAAACCCTGCCGTCTCTCGTATGAACAGTACAGTTCTCACCATCAGCAGTTCTCCACTGATGTCCGCCCAGAGTTGTAGGACGGAGGCGTCCGTTATCTTTTATGGAGCGTACCATTGCACCAAGAGTATCAATATGAGATGCCAGGACCAGCGGATTTCCCTCTCCTCCGATCGTCACGAGCACATTTCCCTTATTGGAAAGCTCCGGCTCATATCCCATTTCTTTCAGTGTTTCCATCAGATACTCTGCCGCCTTTTCCGTATAGCTGGACGGGCTTGGGATTGCAGTTAATTTCTTTAACTGTTCCCCGATAAACTCAAGATTTTTTTCCATATTTTTTTCCTCTCATCATTTCATACTTGATTAAGCGGATAAAATCATCCGCTCCGCTATTTGCTCATAACCGAATAACTGCTTCGCAGTTTGATTTGATTATATCACGGCAGAAAGAAAGCGCCCTCAGTGTTCTTCACTTCCGGCGGCATTCCATCTTACATAATATGCTCCAGCAGTTTATGTTCATATTCATTACATTCTGCGATGTCTCCAGATATCCACTCTCTGTCAGTTCCAGGATAATACTGTCTGTAGAGAGATTATGCTTCTCAAGGATTGTATGAAAATCCTCTACCAGAGCACTCTTCAGAAGCCTACTGTTCCGCCAATCTCATTAACAAGGAGATATTCATCTCCTAGAATACGGTAAACCTGCTCCCCTGTTCTGAGACTTGCACGAATACACTCCGCTACTCCACGGATGATCTGATCTCCGTAAGCAGTTCCCATTCTCTCATTTCTGATCACATTCACATCACTTACTGCTGCGAAATCCTCTATCCATATCTACAATATGTGCATGCCTGTCTTTCTGAGAATTGCTGTTTTTGATATAATCCAGGGCTTCATCCATCGTCATATTCTGGCGTTCTATGTAATTTGCCCAGTTCTCTGCATATCCCTTCTCCATCTTCAGATAGTTTCCGGAAACCTGCTTCATTCCTTCCATAGTGGAACAAAACGCATCTATCTGCATCTGCGTTTTTTCATTCCTGATATGGTCGGAATAAACCAGAGAAGACAGAACCGCCGCCAGGATCAGAAGAATATTAATAATCACCAGGATTATTCTCCCGAACCTTTTCTGACTGTTCTTTATTATATTTTTCATTATCTTTCCTCTCAGGAATCACCTTCCGGATGCTGCATTTCTCTTTATATCATAAGCAGCATCCGAAAGGTTTTCCCACGGATCTCTGCATATATTTACATCTCAAATGCCTTTTTTATACTGTCATAATGCAGAAATTTTCCATCTGCTGCAAATTCTCTGATCTGGTCAGGACTGGCAAACATATATCCGTCTGTCTCTTCAGTCTGTAAATGTAAGTCATTCTCATCAATGTCCATGATAAAACGGTACACATCTACAAAATAGTTGTCTCCTTCACCCGGGTTCTCTCTCTTATACGTAAAAAGATAACCACCTTCTGCGTTTCGGGCATCCAGTCCTGTTTCCTCTTTCACCTCACGCAGAACAGCTTCATAAGATTCCTCTCCTGCCTGTGCAGCGCCGCCGGATACTTCCCACCATCCAGGTGCCCACGCTTTCGTCATGACACGTTTAGTGATTAGAAAAGTACCATCCGGTCTGGCTACTACGCCAAGCACAGTCAGATGATACTCTCCGTCCTTCAGACACCAGTCATTTCTCTTCATGGTACGTCCTGTAGGTTTCTTATTCTCATCATAAATATCCCAAAATTCCATTTCCAGTTATCTCCCTGTAAGATTGCTATTGTAACGTTTATTTATAATCATATCATCTTATAGATTTTTATGCAAACATATACTGTAAAATTTAGTTTTTTATTTTACCTTTTTATCATAAAAAAGTGGCAGCCTGAAAACTTTACCATCTCCTGTTCTAAAACAAAAACAGCCCCTGCGGAGAGTCTTAAACTCTTCCGCACAGAGCTGTTTTTACTTTCAAAATTATGCATTTTTATGCAGGAATGCGAAACTACTTTCTCTGTCCGTTTCCAGACTCATTCCTGTCTCAGATCTTATTCCTGGGTTGTGTATCCGAAGAAGAAGTATCCAAGTGGTGTGTAATACATACCTTTGATATTATCTTTCAGCATGTATGGCTGTGTATAGAAGTACAGAGGAGCCAGTACATTGTCTTCACCGATAAGGATATCTTCTGCTGCATGGAATGCTTTCATACGCTCTGCCTGATCAGAAGTAGCTTTTGCTGCATCGATCTGTGCATCGTAATCCGGGTTAGAATACTGAGCATCGTTGTTTCCGCCGCCTGTATACCACATATCAAGGAATGTACAAGGATCATTGTAGTCACCGATCCATCCGTTACGTGCGATCTGGAAGTCACCATTCTTTCTGTTCTGAAGGAATACGTTCCAGTCCTGGTTGTCCAGGTTAACAGTTACGCCAAGTTCTTTCTGCCACATGTTCTGGAGTGCTTCAGCGATCTTTTTGTGTTTGTCATCTGTGTTGTACAGATATTCAACTGTCGGGAAACCTTCGCCGTCTGGATATCCTGCATCTGCAAGGATCTGACGTGCTTCTTCACAGTTCTTCTCATAATCATCTTCAGAAACGCTGTAATATTCACCGCCTACTGTACGGAAGTCATCTCCGCTTGCTCCGTCTGCATCATAGATACCGGATGGAACATATCCTGTTGCAGGAACTTCACCGGACTGAGTTACGTTATCTACGATGTAGTTACGATCGATTACAAGTGAGAATGCTTTACGGATTGCAGGATCAGAGAATACTTCATTTTCTGTATTGAAGCATACATAGTATGTTCCGATATAGTCAGCGATGTTAAGTTCTCCGGATGCAAGGTAAGTAGCAACTTCGTCTACAGGAAGGTTCTCGATGAAATCAAGTTCTCCGTTGTTGTATCCTTTAAGGATCGCGTTGTTGTCGTCCAGAAGTGCAAATTTAATTGTGTCCGGTCCAAGGTTCTCATAATCATAGTAGTTCTCATTCTTTTCCATAAGAATGTAGGAGTTATGAGACCATTCTTTCATCTTGTAAGGTCCGTTGCTGATATAAGTTGCAGGATCAAATGTCCAGTTCTCGCTTCCCTCTACCATATCTTTACGAACAGGGAAGGTTGCCGGGAATGCCATGATCTCTTCGAAATACGGGCAGTCATAAGTTAAATCGATCTGCAGTGTTGTATCATCTGTAGCTTTGATTCCAAGTGTGTCAGGATCCGCACTTCCGTCAGCTACCTCTGCATATCCTTTTACCATGTCGATCATGTAACAGTAGTCTGCTGCTGTTTCCGGGTTTGCCAGACGTTTCCAGGAATATTCGAAATCTCCTGCTGTTACGGCCTGTCCGTCAGACCATTTGATACCATCACGAAGATGTACAGTATAAGTTACTGTTCCGTCATCGTTTGTCTCTTTATCCCAGGATTCAGCCTGTCCTGGAACTGTAACAGCATTTCCTTCACCGTCGTCTGCCCATTTGACCAGACCTTCGAACATATGGTGGCACATGACAGAACCATCCATTGCTGTATTCAGTGCAGGGTCGATACTCTGTGGTTCAGATGCGATACAGAGATTCAGATTAAATCCGTCTGTTGATTCGCTCTCTGCTGCCATTACAGGTGCTGTAGCTGCCATGCTTGTAACCATAGCTACTGACAGAGCCAGAGACATAATTGTTTTTGCCTTTCTCATTACTTGTCCTCCTTTATTATGGTTTTCGCTGTATGAGAAGTCAGCGATTTGTATTATAAATTCCATTATACAGGAACCCAATACCTATGTTAAGCTTTTTCTTTCGGATTTTTTACTATAATTGCAACAATAATTTTGTTAATTATTTCCTATTTTTATTCTTTCTATTTATTTCAGTATTACCCACCAGTTTACATTATATTTTTTCGTATTCTGTAAGTACTCTGATAAATAGTCAGGCGAATATCCGCTTGACTGTATTATTTATCCAGCAGATGACATGCTGCCCAGTGTCCAGGTTCATGCTCTTTGAACTGTGGCATCTCCTCACGGCACTTCTGTGTCGCATATGGACATCTGGTATGGAAACGGCATCCACTCGGCGGGTTCATCGGGCTTGGCACATCTCCCTCAAGGATGATACGCTTTCTGGTACGGCTCAGCTTAGGATCCGGTACCGGAACTGCAGAAAGAAGCGTCTGTGTATATGGATGGATCGGATGACGGTTCAGCTCATAGCTCTCACCAAGTTCTACCAGAGATCCCAGATACATAACACCGATCCTGTTTGAAATATGACGCACAACAGACAAGTCATGAGCGATAAACAGGTAAGTCAGTCCCATTTCTGCCTGCATATCCTCCAGCATGTTTACAACCTGTGACTGGATAGAAACGTCCAATGCGGAAATCGGCTCATCACATACGATAAATTCCGGTTTAACGGCAAGTGCACGGGCAATGCCGACACGCTGCTGCTGTCCGCCGGAGAACTCATGAGGATAACGGTTTGCATGCTCGGTATTTAATCCTACTCTTGCAAGTAGACCTTTGATCATATCCGCACGGTCTTTTTTATTTGCAGCCAGTTTATGAATGTCGATAGCCTCTCCGATAATCTCTCCGACTGTCATACGAGGATCAAGAGATGCGGATGGATCCTGGAAAATAATCTGCATTTTCTTACGGTAAGGAAGCATGTTTACAGATTTCGCTTTGCCAAGTGGTTTGCCGTCTTTGTCCAACGGATTGTCAAAAATTGTCTGACCGTCATAGATAATCTTACCACCGGTCGGCTCATACAATCTGAGAATGGTTCTTCCCAGAGTTGTTTTACCGCATCCGGACTCTCCTACCAGTCCTAATGTCTCACCTTTCTTAATATAGAGGGAAACATCCTGAACTGCCTGAACACCTGGACCGTTTGTTCCCTTGATCGGGAAGTATTTACGTAAATTCTCTATCTCGACAAGTTTCTTTTCTTCATTTGCCATATCAGTTCTCCTCCTTGCCCATCAGTTCCTGAACACACAGCCAGCAGGCTGAACGGTGTTTCTCGCCTACTTCTACATAAGGAGGCATCTTCTTCAGACAGATCTTCATACAATGCTCACAGCGTGGTGCAAAAGGACAGCCTTCCGGCGGATTCAGCATATCGACCGGAGTACCCTCTATCGGGATCAGTCGTTCGTAACTCTCTGCATCTACACGAGGCATAGAACGCAGAAGTCCTTTTGTATACGGATGCGCAGGTTCATAGAAAATATCATCAACAGGGCCCTGTTCAACGATACGGCCTGCATACATAACGGAAACCTTATCGCAGATATCCGCAACAACACCAAGGTTATGAGTGATAAAAATGATTCCCATTTTTGTTTTCTTCTGCAGGTCTTTCATCAGGTCAAGGATCTGTGCCTGGATCGTAACATCCAGAGCTGTAGTCGGCTCATCCGCGATCAGAAGCTGCGGATGACAGATCAGACCCATGGCGATCATAACTCGCTGGCGCATACCACCGGAGAACTCATGAGGATACTGTTTCATACGCTTCTGTACATTGTTGATACCAACCATTTCCATCATTTCCATGGCACGCTTCTCAGCTTCTTCCTTGCTGATCTTTTTATCATGAGCGCGAAGTGCTTCTACTAACTGATTTCCAATGGTGTAAACCGGGTTTAAACAGGTCATCGGGTTCTGGAAGATCATCGCTACTTTACTGCCGCGGAATTCTGTCATCTGATCTTTGGTAAAAGACAGGACATCCTGTCCTTCAAAAGTAATGGAACCTCCGACAACCTTACCAGGAGACTGAAGAAGTCCCATAATAGAGTAGGCTTCCTGGCTCTTACCGGAACCGGACTCTCCTACTACTCCCATAACTTCGCCGTAGTCCAGGTCGTAGGAGATTCCTCCTACAGCCTTAACTTCACCGGCCGGTGTAAAGAAGGAGACTTTTAAGTCCTTAACTTCCAATAATTTATGTTTCTGTTCAGACATGATTCTCCTCCTCTCTTATTTCTTAAGTTTCGGGTCAAGTGCATCGCGCAGACCATCACCGAACAGGTTAAATGCAAGAATCATTACACTGAGGACTACAGACGGAACGATCAGTCTGTAAGTGTATGTATACATACCGCTTAATGCGTCTGTTGCCATAGATCCAAGGCTTGGAAGCGGTGCAGATACACCAACACCAAGATAGGAAAGGAATGACTCCAGGAAGATCGCAGACGGGATCTGCAGGCAGGTTGTTACAACGATCTGTCCGATACAGTTCGGAAGCAGATGACGACGGATGATACGTCCGCCTGAAGCACCGAGTGCTCTGGCTGCTGTTACATATTCCTGCTGTTTCAGCTGAAGTACCTGTCCACGGATGATACGGCTCATAGTTACCCAGTACAGAAGACCGAAGGCAATGAACATGGAGATAAGGTTCGGACCAAGTACATTGGCAAAGGACTTCAGCGGACCGCCGCCCGGGGAGTTGATATATTCTGTCAGGATTGGTTTCAGTGCAGTTGCGATCAGAAGTACGACCAGCATTTCAGGAACTGCATAGATCAGCTCTACGATACGCTGCATCACTGCATCGACCTTACCGCCACAGTAACCGGAGATCGCACCATATAAAGCACCAATGATCAGTACGAGAAGTGCGGCAAATACACCAACTGACATAGAAACTCGTGCACCATACATAACACGGACAAGAATATCACGTCCGTACATATCTGTTCCAAAGACATGTGGGAAAACTTTCTCGCCGGCTGCTTTACGCTCAAGTTCTTTCTTTGAATATCCGAAGATATGTTTCTTAATTCCCAGTTCCTTGCGGACTGTATCTGGGTCTGTGCTCTCTTCAGACTCACTCGCTGTATCATTCTTTGCTGCTGTTTTTGCTTTTGCGCGAAGGATTGCTTCATCTTTTTTTGTAAACTTCTCACCTTTGGCTTCCGCCTCTGCCTTAGCCTGCTCGATCATTGAATCAACATCAACAACCTCACTCTGAGTTCTGGATGCAATCTCTTCATCTACACGCTGCTGGTCTTCCAGTGTGTAATGATATGGAAACAGGTTCTCAGCGCCATCGTTAAATTCATCATATCCATATGGGATCAGAAGTGGTCCGACGAACGCAAACAGAAACAGGAATATAATAACTCCAAGTGCGACCATCGCCACAACATTCTTCTTTAATCTTCTCCAGGCATCTTTCCAGTAAGATACACTCTGGCGGTCCTGGATGAAATCTTCTTTCTCCTGACTGGAAGCCGAAGCAAAATCATCCGGTGTCAAGTCCTGAAGAAGGTTCTCAATATCCGGCTGAAGACTTACCGGACATTTCTTGATCTTCTTATTCTCTGCCATGATCAGTCTCCTCCCTTTGTCAGGCTGATTCTCGGGTCAGCTACCTTATAGAGGAGGTCTACGACCAGATTCATCAGAATAATAAATGTTGCAAGGAAAATAGTAGTTCCCATGATAACCGGATAGTCACGGTTCTGAATAGACTGTACGAAATAACGTCCCAGTCCCGGGATAGAGAATACACTCTCTACTACGAAACCACCGCATAAAGTAAAAGCAACCTGCGGTCCCAGGTAAGTAATAACCGGGATCAGGGCATTTCTTAATGCATGTTTGAAGATGATCTTCTTATTCTTAAGACCTTTTGCCCTGGCTGTCTTGATATATTCCTGGCTTAAGGAATCCAGCATAGCAGAACGGGTCTGACGTGCAGTATAGCACATCGGGTAAAATCCCAATGCAAAGCACGGAAGTATGTAGGCTCTGATCCCCTGTGACGCATCAAAAATGGACGGGAACAGATTCAGTGCTCCGTCACCTGTGAGTGTTACAAGAAGAACAGATGCAACTACGAAACTCGGCATGGAGATACCCAGAGTGCAGATAACTCTGAGGATACTGTCTGTGAGCTTACCTCTCTTAAATGCTGCGAGACATCCAAGTGGTACACCTACGATGATCGCCCATAACAGAGCGAGGGCACCTACTTTGGCAGATACCGGGAACATCTCAACGATGATATCCAGAACTGCGCGGTTTTTCTGCATCTTCAGGGACACGCCAAAGTCACCATGCAGAATATTTTTAAGATACATGAAAAGCTGAACATGAACAGGCTTATCCAGGCCATATTTTGCATTCAGCGCTGCCAGGGTTGCGGCAGATGGCGTTTTCTCGCTGAGCCACGGGCTTCCAGGCACAGCGTTCATCAGAAGAAATGTAAGGCATGCTACCAGAAAGATCGTAAGCAATGCCATTGCAAATCTCTTTAAGAAGTATTTAGCGTTAGCCATATGTTTTTCCTTTCTTCCTTATATATTGCTTTTCGCTTTGTGGAGATATTTTCGTTACTGTTCTCAGCAACATTGGAACAGTAACTGTTTTTCTGCTATTATTCGTATGTATTCTAGCTGTGCAGATATAAAGGAAATTATACCATACTTTCTCATACCATTTCAAGCTAATACTACTGGAAAATGCTTACGCTTTAATTTGTTAAATATTTATAAAAAATCTAAATTTTTCAGAAATAACATTCCGGTAAACTGGAAAATATATTTAAAATCCCTGCATCCTTGCATTGAAATTAAAACATTTATTCAGTATAATCAATATTAGCAACTGCAGCCATACAGCTACAGTCATTTAAAGGAGGAATATTATTATGGCAACATGGAAAAATCTGGACACTCTTGCTTCCTACAGTAAGCTTGCCGGTCTGAAGGGTCATGTAAATATCGCAGAGGCCATGACAGGCGAAAATGGTGCTGAACGTGTAAAGAAGTACAGCGCACCAATGGCAGCCGGCCTGGCTTATAACTATGCCGCAAAACAGGTTGACGAAACAGTCCTGAACGCACTTGCAGATCTGGCAGACGAAGCCCAGCTTATCGACAAATTTCAGGAATTATACAACGGCGCTGTGATCAATACAGGAGAGAAACGTATGGTTCTTCATCACCTTGCACGAACTCAGCTCGGTGACGCTGTAGTTGTAGACGGTGTTGACAAACGTGAATTCTACGTAGCACAGCAGAAGAAAGCCGCTGACTTCGCAAATAAAGTTCACACAGGTGAGATCACTAATGAAAACGGCGAGAAGTTCACAACAGTCGTACAGATTGGTATCGGCGGAAGTGACTTAGGTCCTCGTGCATTATATATCGCTCTTGAGAACTGGGCAAAAGCAAACAACACATTTAAAATGGAAGCAAAATTCATCAGCAACGTAGATCCTGATGATGCAGCTGCTGTCCTTGCTTCAGTAGACCTTGCTCATTCTCTGTTCATCGTTGTATCCAAATCCGGTACAACTCTTGAAACTCTGACAAACGAAGCATTCGTCAAGAACGCTCTGGTAAAAGCAGGATTAAATCCATCCAAACATATGCTTGCTGTAACAAGTGAGACATCTCCTCTGGCTAAGAGCGAGGATTATCTGACAGCAATCTTCATGGATGACTATATTGGCGGACGTTACTCTTCTGTTTCCGGTGTAGGCGGTGCGATCCTTTCCCTTGCATTCGGTCCTGAAGTATTTGCACAGATCCTTGACGGAGCTGCTGCTGAGGACAAGCTTGCTACTAATAAGAACATCCTTGAGAATCCGGATATGCTGGATGCACTGATCGGTGTTTATGAGAGAAACGTACAGGGATATCCTGCAACAGCAGTTCTCCCATACTCTCAGGCATTGAGCCGTTTCCCTGCACACTTACAGCAGTGTGACATGGAATCCAACGGTAAATCTGTAAACCGCTTCGGTGAACCTGTAGATTATGTAACAGGACCGGTTATCTTCGGTGAGCCAGGTACTAACGGACAGCATTCCTTCTATCAGTTATTACATCAGGGAACTGACATTGTTCCGCTTCAGTTCATCGGCTTCAAGAAGAGCCAGCTTGGTGTAGACGTAGATATCGAGAACAGCACAAGCCAGCAGAAACTCTGCGCGAACGTTGCTGCTCAGATCGTAGCATTTGCATGCGGTAAAAAGGATGAGAACCTGAACAAGAACTTCAAGGGCGGACGTCCTTCCAGCATCATCACAGGTGAAGAACTTACACCAGCATCTCTGGGTGCATTACTTGCTCACTTCGAGAACAAGATCATGTTCCAGGGATTCGTATGGAACTTAAACAGCTTCGACCAGGAAGGTGTTCAGCTTGGTAAAGTCCTTGCAAAACGTGTTCTTGCACATGACACTGACGGAGCACTGAAAGTATACAGTGACCTGTTAAACATCTGATTTCATCAGAAAACAAAAAATACACAAGCCAAGATTCAACCGCAAAAAGCGGTTTCAAACTATAGCACTCCTCTTCAATAATACATTCAGGAGGAGTGCTACAAGAAAGAATCCTGCCCGAAGGGCTTTGTTATGTTATAGGAACATTACGGAGTAATTTCCTGTAACATAACAAAATCATCATACAGAACTCCGATAAATATTATCAGGAAGTTCCTTATGATGATTTTTCTGTTTTCTTTTCTAATTCTCTTCTGACTTCTTAACAAACTCTGCTTTCGGCAATGGTCTGGAATAATAGAATCCCTGAATATTGTCACATTCCATCTCCTTCAGAAGTTCAACCTGATCTGCAGTCTCCACACCTTCTGCAACCACCTTCATGCCAAGTCCATGTGCCAGGATGATCACCTGCTGCACGACCATTCTTCCCTTCTGCTGGTGAATACAGTCAATCAGACTCTTATCAATCTTCAGTGTATTAAACGGTAATTCACTCAATGTAATCAGTGAAGAATATCCTGAACCAAAATCATCCATGTGCAGTGCAAATCCTGCATTTACCAGTTTCTCTGTAAAATCTCTGATCATAACATTATTCAGAGTAGCTGTTTCCGTCAGTTCAACAGGCACACAGGAAAACGGGATCCCATTCTCCTCTACAATCTTCATATAACGTTCAACAATATCGGAATGATGGATGCTTGTACGCGACAGATTTACAGAAATCGGAATCAGCTCCTGCCCCTTCTTCATCAGTTCACGCTGAAATTCGCAGACATACCGGAATATGTATTCATCCAGCTTCACGATCAGTCCGTCCTTTTCATATAGCGGGATGAAATCTCCGGGCATTACCATGGAACCATCCTGGTTGATCCATCGCACCAGTGATTCCGCTCCTGTGATCCTCTCTGTTTTTACATCATATTTCGGCTGGAAATATGCCACAAATTCTTTATTTTTAATCGCAGATTCAAATCTGTTCTCCAGCAAACGGTCCTGCATCTGCTTCTGTTTCATTTTCTCTGTATAATAGGCAATGTTACACTCATAGTTATCGCGGATACTTCTGATCGCCATAAATCCTCTGTCACAGATTACAGAAACAGGTAAAGATTTATCAATATCCTGATAAACTCCATATTTGACCATAAGATTGGGAACAGGTGCATGCTCTGCGATTTCTTCTTCTATCTTTGTCACTGTTTCCAAAGACAGATCACAGTCATCACACGTCATACATACGAACTGATCACTCCCATATCTGGATACCAGACCTGTCTTCAGCATCTTTGTATAAGCTCCTGCCAGATAGCAGAGGATTTCATCTCCTACTTTCTCCCCGTAACTGCTGTTAATCAGTTTGAAATCTCTGATATCAGCAATTACAAGATGAAATCTCTCCCCCGGTCTGGTTTTCAGAAAAGATTTTGCATGATAGAAAAACGCCTGTCTGGTATAAACTCCGGTAAGCTCATCATGTTCTACTGCAGTCAGTGCCATTACGGACTCCCTCAGCTTGATCACACTGTTGATCCTGCCCATTACAAGTTTAAAGTTATAGGGCTTCGGAATAAAATCAACTGCACCAAGATCCAGGCATTGAAGTTCTGCATCTTTTGAATTACTTCCGGTCATAACGATAACCGGTATGGTTGACAGAAATTTATCTGTGTTTCTGCGTCTAAGGAATTCAAATCCATCACACACAGGCATACAGATATCCAACAGCACTACTGATAATTCTCTGTAATGCTCGGAAAGAAGCTCCAATCCTTCTTCCCCGTTTTCTGCGAGAAAAACATCAAATTTCTCTTCCAGAAAAGAAGAGAGGATATCTCTGTTTAATTCATTATCTTCTACGACCAGGACTTTTCTTTTGGACGGTAATTCCCCCGGTTCCAACAGTTTTGCATTGTCAGAATCTTTTCTCATACTTTTTTATACCCCTCACACACAATTTCCAAAGCAAAGCATCTCCGGATATCCGCACCGGAGATGCTCAAATTATTATAGTAACCGATCTGTTATCTGCAACCGTCCAGCCATTGTGGGAATATACTATACTTAAACGTTACAGGCATACATAATGTCTACATATCTTAACTCTTTGAGTTTACATTATTTTGCATAATCTTTCAAGCCTTATTCTGCAGTTGACATGATTTTGCCACGACTTTATTATGGAAATTTCATGCTCTGATGAGCTGAGGCAAAGATATCTGACACAGGATTTCACACTCTGATGGGCTGGATTAAGATGCATTATTTACGAGGATTGCTCTATACTTTTACAATGTACGGAATTTTTATATGCTGACAGTATAAACAGAGGCAGAAATGTTTCCACAAATAATCCTGCTTCAAACATTTCTGCCTCTGTTATCCTGTCTGTAAATATTTAAAAATAATATTCTTCTGAATAAATCCTCAGATCCTCTTTTGTCCATTCCCCACCTTCAATATGAAAGCTGTTCAATACCGGATAGTCCGCCATCAGTGACAGGATCAGATAACTTGCCTTTGAATCAAAAGCAAGACGGATATCCTCCACTGACGGACGGGATGGAGAAGACGGATGGGAATGCCAGTTTCCCAGCGGTTTCAATCCATTGGCACGCATATCCCTGATCGCATTTATCTGGTCTCTGGGATCCAGGGTGAAGTGATCTTCTGCATGATCTTTATTCTCCAGAAAATATACCTTTCGGATTTCCCTTCCCTCCCCGGTTTCCACTCCGGCCAAAAGCCCGCAGGCTTCCTCCGGAAGATGCTCTTTTGCATAATTAACGATCTCATCATAGAGATGATCTCTCATTCTTATTATAGCCATACTTTTCTCCTGTTTTGCATCAGGTTTTTCTTGTATTTACTGCTCATCTCTTGTGGCAAATCGGCCTGCTGTTTCCTCACAGACCTCCTGCTCGTAGTCGATCGGTTCCAGGATTGTCGGATGATCTCCGCATACTGCACAGTCATGAGTATCCTTCGGCAGTTTAACCTTATGGAATTCCATTGTCAGCGCATCAAAAGTCAGAAGATATCCTGTCAGAAGATCACCTACACCGATCAGATACTTGATTGCTTCCATTGCCTGTAAGGAACCGATGACACCCCCCATTGCTCCGATGACACCTGCCTGCTTACAGGTAGGAACTGCATCCTTGGGCGGCGGATTCTTGAATACGCAGCGGTAACATGGACCTTCCCCGGGTACATAGGTCATCAGCTGACCTTTAAAACGAATGATACCTGCATGGGAAAATGGTTTTTTCTCCAGTACACATGCATCATTGATCAGAAATTTTGCCGGGAAATTATCAGTTCCGTCAATAATAAAATCATATTCTCGAATCAGTTCGCGGATGTTGGATGCGTCTACGAACATCCGGTAAGTTTTTACTTCCACATCCGGATTCATGGCATTCATGGTTTCCTTTGCTGATTTTACCTTTGCTTTTCCGATATCTGCTGTGCTGTGGATGATCTGTCTCTGCAGATTGGAAAGATCTACCTCGTCCGCATCCACAATACCGATTGTTCCCACACCTGCTGCTGCCAGATACATTGCCGCAGGTGCACCAAGACCGCCTGCACCGATGATCAGTACTTTTCCTTTCAGGAGCTTCTTCTGTCCCTTTGCCCCCACTTCTTTTAAGATGATGTGACGGGAATAACGCTCGATCTGTTCATCTGTCATTGCCATTTAGCATCCACCTCCCATGAAATAAAGAAATTCTACATTGTCTCCCTCTTTTAATACGGTAGACTCTTTATCCTCTGATGCAACAAATTCTTCATTAATAGAAACGGTTACATATTCCGGCATCTCTACATTTTCCTGTGCGATCAGTTCCGGAAGTGTCAGTCCGTCTTTTACTTCTTTTTTCTCTCCTGCTACTGTGATAAACATATTTTTCTCCTTTATGCCTGCTCTCTTTTTAGAGTAATCCTTCAATCCAGCTGTTTAACTCTGCCTGTTTCAATGCTCCTGTTTTCCGGTCTTTCGCCTGTCCGTCTTTAAAAAGGATCAACGTCGGATTTGCCTGCACTTCATACTGCTCTGCCAGCTCCACATCAAAATTCGTATTTACTTTATATACTTTAATCTTATCCTCATAATCGTCTTCCGCATTTCCGAGAACCGGTGCCAGCTTTTTACACGCCACGCAGGAATCTGAATAAAAATCCACCAGAACCGGAAGTTTTTCCTTCAGGACTTTCTCTTCAAAATCCGTCTTGCTTACCCGTACTGCCATCAGTCTTCCACCTTTCTTACATACATGGTGTAAGTACCATCTTCATTATCGGTTAATTTCAGTACTTTATGCCCTTCTTCTTTCATGCTGCGCGGAACATTCTGCACTGGTTCGCCATCGTTCATGCGGACAGCCAGAATCTCTCCATCCTCCAGTTCTTCGATTGCTACTTTTGCCTTCACGAATGTCAGGGGGCATACTTTATCGGTAATATCAACCTCATCGGTTACTTCAAAATCTAATTCAGCCATTATGTTCTCCTTTCACTGTCCTTCATACGCATCTTTCAGCTGACTGCGGAAATCTTCTTCTCCCACACGCTGCAATGTTTTGCGGAAACGTTCACTTGGATTTGCATTTTTTTCAAAGAAATTAATTGCCGCATCTGTCACACGAAACAGTGTTTCTTTATCCGGGATCAGAGGAAGCAGTTCTTCTCCTTTATAGATATTATTTCCGAAGGTTCCTCCAAAAGATACGATATATCCCGGAGTTCCTTTCCATGCATCCACCGGACAGCTCTTTACACAGCGGCCACAATGATTACATTTCTGCGCATCCAGTTCTATTTTGCCGTCCACCATCTTCAGTGCATCCTGTCTGCAGGCTTTCACACACACACCACAGGAAATACAGTCGTCTTCCTTATATTCGATGTTCATGCCGCCTTTGATTCCAACATCGTTTTCTTCTGCTTTCAGGCAGTTATTTTGGCATCCTGTAACACCAAATTTGAATTTATGCGGGAGTTCCCGTCCGAAATATCTCTCATCAAGCTCTTTTGCCAGTGTGTAGGTGTCGATACATCCGCTTGGACAGACCTCTGAACCCTGACAGGCTGTAACTGTACGTACACGTGGTCCGCACACACCGGTTCCCACACCGCCTTTTGCCAGTGCTTCTTTTACCTCTGCCAGTTCTTCCACTTTAATAAAGGGAATCTCAATGCCCTGACGGGAAGTCATATGTACATATCCGCGGCCGTATTTTTCTGCTACTTCTGCTACTGTCTTAATATTCTCTGCAGTCAGGTTTCCACCGACCACTGCCAGTCTCAGGGAACCGTAACCTTTCTGTTTCTGTCTCATATATCCGCCTTTTTTTAAGGCTGCATAATCTACTTTCTGTGCCATTTTTATCTCTCCTTTGTGTTTTTAGAGCGTTTTTTCAAATATTTTTTCCAGATCTGCGGCTGTCCGGTATCCTTACAGCCGGTTGAATTATCGTAATACTCTCTCAGCTTCTTCTATTTCAGATATTCTGCCACTGCGGTTGCTGCATTGGCACCATCCGAAACCGCAGTTACCACCTGACGCAGTTTCTTTGTTCTTGCATCTCCTGCCACATACAGCCCTTCCAGAGCGGTTTCTCCTGTCTCCCCTGCTCTGACATAACCTGAATCATCCAGTACTGCAAATTTTTTCAGAAGATCTGTCTGTGGTACTGCTCCGTAAGCAACAAATACACCGTTCACATCTATCACAGCTGCATCTTCCAGAACTACTCCGGTTACTTTCTGCTCTCCGATGATCTCTTTTACCTGATGCTCCAGTACGAAGATAACGTTTTCCTTCTCTCTCAGTTTCGCCACTGTAACAGCGGCTCCTCGGAATTCCTTTCTCCTGTGGATCACATATACTTTCTCTGCCACATCCGCCAGGTAAACAGCATCATCAAGTGCTGTATCTCCACCACCAAGAACTGCGACTGATTTACCTCTGTAAAATGATCCGTCACAGATTGCACAGTAAGAGACACCCTTTCCTGCATATTCCTGTTCTCCCGGAATATTCGCTCTTCGCGGTGTGGCTCCCGCCGCATAGATTACGGTTTTCGCTTCCACCTGCGAACCATCTGCAAATACAAGTTCAAAATCTGATGAAGCTTCTTTCTTTATCTCTGTTACTTCCTGTTCCATGAAGGATACCCCAAGCTTCACTGCATGTTCCCGGAAGTTCTCACCCAGATCATAACCGCTGATGCCCGGAAATCCCGGATAGTTATCTACCTGTCCACTTTCTGCGATCTGTCCGGTTCCTTCATATTCTTTTTCTATCACTACGGCTGACAGATTAGCCCTCTTTGCATAGATTGCCGCACTCAAACCCGCCGGACCGCTTCCAATGATACCTACATCATATTTCATATCGTCAGTTCCTTTACACCTATTATTCCTATCGAATTAGTATGTTTTATAATAAACATAATAACACCGATAATTTCCTCTGTCAATAAATAAGATTATAAAAATTTTTTAGGATTCGTTATGGACTCAGGTTATAGCAGTTACTTAATATTCGCTGTACTAGATCCAGCTGTAATCTCCGCCGGTCAGAGCAAGGCTCAGAAGTGTGTCCATCTTCTCTACCTCTTCTTCACCCTCAATCTTCTGGATCAGTTCTGCTGTATCCAGCACATCCTCCAGTGACTCGTCCGGACCGATCTCATAGTCGATTTCAGCCTCACAGTCCGGGCATGGAATCCTCTTCATCGTCTGCATAGACAGAAAACGGTTGCCGCATTTTTTACATTCATAATATCCGCACTCTTTCGTGCCGTCTGGTACATAATACATCTTTTAATTTTCTCCTTTTTTTGTTTATATGATTAGTTTTTATATGATTGGTCTTCTGATGACAAAGAGCTGCCGGTTTTGATGATTCCCGGACAGCCCTTTATTCAACCTTCTGTACATCTAATTTTCTGCTTTTTCTTTTCTGAGCAGCTCTGTATATTCTGCTTCCCTCATAGGTCTGGCATAGAAATATCCCTGAGCCTTGTTACAGCCGAACCCCTGAAGCATTACCTTCTGCTGTTCGGTCTCCACACCTTCCGCAATAATGGAAAGCTTCATATGATTTCCCATAGTAATGATCATGTGCAGGATTTCTTCTGCTCTTCCATAAGGATCTGCTGCACTTAAGAAACGCATATCCAGTTTGATCTCATCAACAGGAGCTTCTTTCAGCATATTCAGGGAAGAATATCCACTTCCAAAATCATCCATCAGAATACGGAATCCTCCCTGGCCTCTGTTTTCTGCGCATTGCAGATCAGGTCTACCTTTCCGGATTTCAGATCTGCCAGCTGATTTTCCCATGATTCATTGATATATTCATATCTCCAGCCGGTATACTGAGATATTTTATTCAGATATTCCACTCCATATCCCTTGTATACTCCACTGCTGCTTTTATTAATAAAGTCTGCGTCCTCACGATACGCCACCCGTATTGTCTTTGTCCCGCCGTACGACTGTGCCTGAACCGGAACGATTACTCCCAGAAGCAAGGTAAACAGCAGAACGAACAACATTACATTTCTCTTCTTACCACTCATCTATCGTACCTCTCTCCTGAGTGATTATAACATAATATTCTCAAAAAAGGTACCTTTATAATGCTCGCTCAAACATTTCCCCTTACAGAATCCAGGTGTTACTTTTTAATCCCATTTCCACCACAGACAATCGCATACAAACTAAAAACAAAATTTCCCTGATTGCTTCCGGCGGTAGCTCATATTTCTCTTTTCGCACCAATCCATCAATCGTTGCTCCGAGTCGAATATTTCTCAATACTAAATCTACAGCTTCTTTGATTTGTGTGTAGATTGGTCCTGTAAATTCTCTCTTATCAAGAAATACTGCACGATCTGTTCCTTTAAAATACAATCTGTCTTTCTGTAAAATAACACAAAAAGGATGTGCTGCGGTAACTTCTCCATTGCCTTGACACATCCTTTCGTATTATTATTTTTTTGCTATTCTTCTTAATGACAGCTATGGCTTCCACATCCATGCTCACCACATGTATGTCCTTCCCCGTGGCTGTGCTCGTGATGAGAACACTTCACATCCGGATTATAATCCAGTGTTTTATTAATAAAACACCAGCAGTTTTTGGATGATTCTTATTTAGATATTCCTTTATCCGAAAAGTATCTTCTACAGTGCGAAGTGTAAAAAGTTTATCAATACCTACTCCAGGAAGTCTCGGCTGTGTTGGCTTTGCACCTGGAGAGAGGATAAGTTTATCATAATTTTCTTCAAATATTTCACCATTCTCCAAATTTTTCACTGAAACAGTTTTACGATCCGGATGTATGGAGATAACTTCATGATGAATTTTCATGTTGATATGGAAACGTTTAAAAAAACTCTCTGGTGTCTGTAGTGTAAGTTCTTCCGGATCTGTGATCACGTCTCCAATATAATATGGAAGCCCACAATTCGCATAGGATATGTATCCAGATCTTTCAAACACAGTAATTTCTGCATTCACCAATTCTTTCTTGAGTTTCTTTTTCCCAGAAAGCATTTTATGTCCTGAATAAATAGCCATAACCATGCAAATCAAAGAACTAACTGCAAAATATTTATGACTTGATTTTGTTTCCTTTGTATCCTGTGTAAAAAGTTCCTAGCATCGTTATCAATGCTCCGACAGACCAATATTCATGAGCTTTCATTTTACCATCTCCCCTTGTTTATTTAAATATGAAACTTTTGATGAAATATACAAACTTGAATTTGTTAATTAGAATTGCTCTCAAAGCAACAATTATCTTAACATTCCCCAAATACACTCCAGTAATGTTAGTGCAAGGATAATGTTAATAACACGGAAATGCCGCAGATAAAACTTCTGAATCAGTACGCCCAAGCCAATCCAAGTACAGGTTGCGATCGTTCCGATTGTTGCAATAACCAGCTCAAAAAACAGCAAAGCCGGAAAAGAGGACATATATCCTACAACATAACCCGTTAGTGCGGTAACTCCGAACATATAGATTTTCACATTGACAAATTGCAGCATGAAGCCTTTCAGAAACGATGCCGATTGCTCTGCGTTTTCTGTTGACTGCTTGCTGAAAACAATATGAATCGCAAGCCACAGGATATAGGCTGCTCCGATGTACTTCATCACTTCCATTACATTTGGAAGCAAAGAATTAACCCCATATACGAAAATTGCGCATAAGATTTGCACTACATAGTAGCCTGCAAAAATTCCAAAGAACAACGGCTTTCCTTTTTTATATCCATAGTTTGTTACGGTATTTAATGCCAGAATATTTCCCGGTCCCGGAGTAAAGGCATTTATAACGCAATAAATCAGAAAATTGCTCAGTACCGCCATAGGCATAATCATCAACCACCTTTCTGCTGATATTATATCAGCAAACAGCGGTACATACATAACACCTATTTTATATGATTATCCATAACCTATGACTATGGATTGGCTGGAGCATATTTCCGTAATTCTTCCAGATAGCTTTTTCCAAGTTCACTTAATTCCTGATTTTCATTCAGCACATATCCAATATGCATTGTTTCATTTTCTGCAAGCGGAACGGAGATGATATTTTCTCCGTTCAAATATTTCGGGAAAATGCCACTTGAAATAGTATAGGCATTCAGTCCAAGCATGAAGTTGACAATAGCCCCTCTGTCATTGATCCGAATTTCCTTATCCACCGGGATGGAGCTGAATAGTTCCTCTGAAAAATAGACAGATTCATACTCTCCCTGTACAAAGTTTAGCCGTGGATAAGGTGCAAGGTCATGGACGGAAACTACTTTTTTCGATGCTAATGGGTGATCTTTTTGCAAAAAAACATGAGGCTTTGCTGAAAATAGCTCGGTAAACACCAGATGGTTTTCCTCTATCACTTTCCGCATGACGACTTCGTTTTCATGCGATAAATAAAGGATGCCTAAATCACAGACACGATTTTTCACATCATCCAATATCTGATGTGTTCCGGTTTCATTATAATAAAAAGCGTATCGTTCCTGGCCAAAACGCTTAACTAACTCCACAAAAGCGTTTTCCGTAAAAGTATAGTGCTGAGAAGATACTCCAAATGTCACTTTTCCCGGAAGATTTGTAACATACCGATCCTCCAGCAGTTCCATCTGCTGTATCACCTGACGAGCATAACCGAGAAATTCAGCACCATCTTTTGTCAGAGTAATTCCGGTTCTGCTGCGAAGAAAAATGGTAATACCAGCCTCTTTTTCCGTTTCTTTGATGGAATTGGACAGACTTGGCTGTGATATAAAAAGCAGTTTTGCCGCTTCGGTAATAGAGCCAACTTCTGCTACCTTCAAAATATATTTTAGTTGTTGAACCCTCATTTCTTTATCCTTTTTATTCCTTACAAATCTCGATTTCACGATATCATTTCTAATACAGATTTTACCGTATTTTTTAGATTCAGTCCATCTTTTAATCCCAACCGATAGAAAAACTCTTCTGTATCTGCTCCACTGCTGAAAATTGCATTACAGTATTCCGTAATCACTTCTTCCTGTTCTGGGGATAACGTTTCCAGTAATTCCTGGTATTTCTTTTCAATCTCACTTACTGGCTCTTTATCCTGATTTAACTTCCATTCCGAATACGCTTTTCCCATATGCTCTGTAATTGTCAGATTCACAAATTCCTGCACTTCCTCTGGTATGGTGCTCGTAGATTCCTGTTTATCTTTCTTTTTATCATTTGATTTTTCAAGTGTCGTATCATCAATATAACGAATGATTTCTCAAATATTTGACTTCATTGACTGCAAATATCCATTGATCAACTCCGCGTTATTCCGTCAAGGGCATCTTTCTCTCCTCCTTACATTTCATATGTTTAACACGAATTGATACAAGTGTCAATCTCGTTTTGTTAATATCACCCATTTCCCTTTTTGGCTACTTCCCTGCCTCTTCAGATAATTCTTTTCCTTCAATTTGGTTCTATAATACTTCACACTAGCAAGATTCCAATCTAACGCATAATCCAAGTGGTAGAAAAGTTATCTCTTATATCGGTTGTAACTTTTTTATGAACTCTATTGACAAGAAAACTTGGTATGTGTATGATATAAAATATGCAAAGAAAACTTGGTATGGAGGTGTTTTTATGAAAAAGGACGAAATCTTAAATGCAAGCAGAAAAGAACATCGCAATAAGGACTTGGCTGAAATGGAAGTGGTATATCAAGCCGGAAGTCACGCAAGCAGAGTTGGTGCTTTAGTGTGTTGTTTGCTTTCGCTGTTATCTTCTGTGCTTGCTCATACTATGATTTACAGTCCGTGGGTTATATACTTCAGCATTATTGCAACACAATGGTTAGTTCGTTTTATCAAAATGAAGAGAAAGAGCGATTTGGTCTTGACTGTTCTGTTTTTTGTGCTTTCCATTTTGGCATTTGTTGGATTTGTTAGCCATCTTTTAGAGGTGAGAATATGAAAGAACAATTACAACTGAAAAATCACTTAAAGGAAGTTCGCACAGAAGCAAATCTTTCTCAAGCTCAGCTTGCAGAAATGGTAGGGATATCAAGAAATACCATTAGTTCTATTGAAACAGGACAGTTTAATCCAACTGCAAAATTGGCTCTAATTCTTTGTATTGCATTGGACAAAAAATTTGAGGAACTATTCTATTTTTAGGAGGTCATTATGGAAAATATTATAATGTTGATTTTGGGAGTGTTCATATCTGTTGTGGGAATTGTAAATATCAAAGGCAATATCAGCACAATTCACTCTTATAACAGGCGAAAAGTAAAGGAAGAAGATATACCAAAGTATGGAAAAACAGTCGGCACAGGAACGCTGATTATAGGAATATCTCTTGTATTAGGTTTTATTATTTCGTTTTGGAGTGAAATAATTATAGATTATATCATTCTTCCAGCAGTTATTGTCGGATTAGGCTTTATATTGTATGGACAGTTCAAATACAATAAAGGAATTTTTTGAGAATCAGGGAGGTATAAAGATGGAATTGAACACAATATCAGGTCTGGCGATAGCGGGAGTTATCTGCTCCGTTGTCCTCTCGATGGGGGTACCGATTGCTTTGTTCATTGCAGGAAGGGTGAAGCTTAAGGCAAGGATTTCCTCGTTCTTTATCGGAGCAGGAACCTATCTGCTGTTTGCCATGCTGTTGGAACAGCAGCTGCATGTTCTTGTCATTCAGTTCTGCGGACTGAACGCACAGAGCAGGCCATGGCTTTACTATGTGTACGCGGCTTTGGCTGCAGCGGTTTTTGAAGAGACCGGAAGACTGATTGCCATGAAGTTCTGGATGAAGAAATGGCTGGATTTTCCAAATGCACTGATGTATGGAATCGGGCATGGCGGTGTGGAGGCCATTCTAATCGGAGGACTCTCCGGAATCAGCAATCTTGTGTCCATGCTGATGATCAACAGCGGAGCCATGCAGAATACGCTGGCGGCACTTCCTGCTGAGTCTGCAAACCAGATCGTGTCACAGCTGTCGGCCCTATGGACAACACCGGCACCACTCTTTTTTGTAAGCGGAATCGAAAGAATCAGTGCCATCATTCTGCATATCGGGTTGTCACTGCTGATCTACCGGGCGGTAAAGGCAGGCAAATGCAGGACAGCGGCTTTTACAGCGGTTCTTGCATATGGGATTCATTTTATCGTGGACTTCTTTGCCGTGGCAGGTCCGGCGCTTCTTCCCATCTATGTGATTGAAATTGGTGTCTTTGTGATGGCAGCCGGAACTCTTGTTATGGCGCTGAAGATGGGAAGGATGGAAGAACTGTGAATTCCAGTTTTCTGCTATCATAAAACAGAATATATCTGACAGAACGCACCGTAGAAATACAGTGTTTTTTGTGCCCTTTTTGATGATTGGATATTCAATTAACTTTATTTATTACCCCCTCCAATATCTAAAAAAAAGCTACTTCTGCAAGTCAACCTCACAGAAGTAGCTTTTTATTTATCCATTATTTTCATTTCTTTTCAAAACCATTTCATAAAAATCCAGAAACTCTTTTGTTATATAATATCCCTTACTTTCAACATCCAATGAGTCAAATGTATTATCATTTTCATCTACATCTCCAGACTCTGTTTCAAATTCTTCCTCAATGAATCCCGTTTGTTTAATATGTAAGAACACGTAATCAACTTCTCCTGGAGATACCTTTATTTGCTTTGAATATTCATTGCAAAACGATTCGTATTTGTTGCTATATGTTCTACCATTTATGTGTTTCGTTGATTTACCTCTTTTAGATGAATCTTCACAATATTTTTTGTATTCAACTAAATATTGTATTTCTCTATACGACATAGTATTCAATATGTGAATATATTCATCAAAAATACTACCATCTATATGTTTCCCCTGCAAATAACCATTTCGTATAAGATTTCCAAAATACTCAACTTTATCGGTCGTTGCCAACCTTTGCACTGCCTCTTTTGCTCGTGCAAAATTGATGATAAACTCTACATCATTTACCATTTCCGATGTTATAGAATGATCATCTTGCAAAATAACATCTAACAATTCCTGTTCTTTCTTTTGCTGAAAATCATTTAATAACTTATTTGTTGATGAATCAATTAAATCCCCCAAAACAGGGATTGCCTTTATAGGTGCCAATAAAACTGATTCAACAACCGGATTTTCTTTAATATCCTTTATTTCATTTGCATTATATAAGGAATTTTTTGCCATTTCTAATTTTTCATTCATTATTGTTCTCCCATTTTCATCACAACAACTATTTTATCCCAAGTAGATACTTCGTTTAATATAAATCTCCAACATATCCATCTGCTTCCAGATGCATATAACACTCATTCACCTGCTCAGACTCCAAGATCTGTAAAACGTATTCCATACCTGTAGCCAATTCTTTGGTTTTTAATTCTTCCAGCGGAATCCAATACACCTGCCCTTCCTCCGAACTTGTCAATTCTCCGATAAATCTATCAGCTCTGTACAGCGTAATCACATAATGTACTCCACCCTTATGCCAATGATATAAACCGCAGAGCTTCGGTGTTTCAATCGTAAGACCTGTTTCTTCCCAAACTTCCCGGATCATAGATTTTTGAAATATCTCGTTCTGCTCCACATGACCACCTGGAAAAGTTGTCCCTGTATAGCTGTCATTCACTTTATCCAATGCCAGCACATTTCCTTTGTCATCTTGGATCATACACATATTCATAAAGCAAACCTTCTCAATCCGACTCTCTTCTTTTTCATTCAGAGATCTTCTGATACGTTTATTGATATCCGATCGTTTGGATCTGTAATGCTTGAATACCTCTCCATACGGAATCCAGATTTCTGCATCTTCAATTTTTTCATACACAATATCCACCACTTCTTCCAGATGTTTGTCGTTTGGGAAAGTGTATTTTTTCATATAATAATCCCTGGTTGCCTGGAACATCCATTCTGCAATCTTCTCTTTCTGCTTTAATTTCAACTGAGCATATTTCTTGTCAGTCTGCAGTAATTTTCCATCTATCATTTCATGGTTTTTCCGTGACATCGGTAAGACCTCTTTTCCTCTTTTCTCATTCAGATTTTACTATACCATAGAATCCTTCTTTCGTCATACCTCAGATCTGCGATGTCCTATTTTTCTTCTCTGAATACCTTATCTATAGAGGGTTCTTTTCAAAAGACTCTCTTCCGGCGGCTGTGCCACCGGTAAATAGCAAGGACAGGAAGTGTATATACACTTCCAAAAAAACCAGCAATTTAGGGAACCCTGCCCTAAATCAAAAACACAAAAGCCACTACTTTGAGCAACCAATGAAAGGAGAATCTATCTATGGCAAAGAGAAAATTGTTTTGTGTTTCCCCCGAAGAAAAGAAGCTGATTCGCAGAAAGATGATTGAATCAAAGACTAAAAACATGGGAGCTTATCTTCGTAAAATGGCAATTGACGGTTATATTGTCAATACAGACACTACTCCATTAAAAAAACAATACGAGGAAATGCATAAGATCGGTGTGAATATTAATCAGATTACGAAAAAAGTAAACAGTACCGGATATCTGTATTCTGAAGAAATGCAGGAATTGAAAGAGATGGTGAAAGAATTTTGGCGTATCTTAAGATCTTCCCCATTAAAGTAACAGACAAGAAAGCTCTGGACTATATTACGAATCCAGATAAAACAGATGAAAAACTGTTAGTTTCCAGTTTTGGCTGTTCCTCGGAAACTGCAGATCTTGAATTTTCTATGACAAGAGAAATGGAAAAAAGAATGGAATGGACAAAGGCGATAATAATCGAGACTGTGAGAAAAAGTCTCATTTGAACCGTAATATTCAATTCTTTTGTAACTTTTCTCTCAGAACGGCTGGAAACAGCTTATTTACTGCTTTTTCTTCGGGTGTGGACTTCTTTAAGGTTTCTTTTTGGAATACTCATAGTTTTTTATTCGAATTCGCAAATAAAATCTTGCCTCTATACATTTTTGTATAAGAATCATGGCTCTATCTGGTTTTATATGTGTTCCACTGTCCAAAGTCTACAGACTGTACTGAACGGTGTTATCAATTTGTTATCAATCAAAAACTCTCGTAATATCCTGATACCGATTGATGACACGATAGATATCTACATACTCGTTGCTTACCTTGTAGATAATCACATAATCTTCCCATATCGCATATTTATAGTCCGTCCGAAAGCTGACTCGTTTTGAGAGATCTGCACCCATCCCTGGAAACATCTGGAGATTCTCAAATTTGCCATAAATTTCCTTTATGGTCTTTGCTGCATAATCTTCGTTATCTTCAGCAATATAATCTCGAATGTTTTTCAAATCCTTTGCAACAACCGGATTGATCCGCAATTTTAACATCTTATTCCCCCACAAGTGCTTTCAGTTCGTCCAGATTCAGCCAACCTTCGCCATCTTTCACTGCTTCTTCAGCTTCCTGCAGCTTCAGGAGAAGCTTTTTCTCTGCACGATCACGCTCATAGTCTTCAATATCCATAACTACAAAACGTCCTCTGCCATTCTTTGTCAGATATACTGGTTCTCCTTTATGACAGTTCTTCAGAACTTCATTATAATTTCTCAAATCAGACACTGGTAAAATATTTGCCATATTCCTTTAGCTCCTTCCTTTGATTTCGTATTATTTCTACTACTTATATTATACACAAAAAGCTGTAAAATTCAACGTAGATTTTTACAGCTTTATACTTTCATATATTCGGATATGGGGCACATTTTTATATAAATTACAATGATTATTTCGACCTACTGAATGGTTGTTGCCAAACTGTTGCCATAGGAACATTATAGTCTAGTGTCATGTGTATTGCAAGCTCTATATAATTCACCTATTGCTCAGTCTTTTATATTTTCTACAATTTCTTTTAGTTCTTTTACATCTGTAACATTAGTAATCAACCTTTGATATCTCATCATCTTTTTATTCATATATTTTAAATACCTAGTTATTCCATCCACTTGAGATATACAATGCGTCCACTTTATCATAAACTCCCGCTTTAATTCACTATTTGATTGAGTTAAATCTATTTTTATAAGTGCTGGCTTATTGCATTCATCCAATTCTATATGTCCAATATTATCGCTTAGAAGTAATTCCAAAATTCTTAACTGAACAAATGCTTTTCGATTATGTTTAGCATAGATTGTTATTCCATACGGAATATTCCATATTTCAGCTAAAAGTTTTTTTATTTGCTCTATTTCCGTTGTGTAATCTTCATATCTACTTATCAAATAAGAATCATTGGTGTGTTTTCTCGCCTCAATAAATCGAATATTTTGTTTAATAACACATGAATTATTATAGATTTTGACTCTAAGACAAAATAATATATCTTCAATTGCTTTTTGCCGATCAGCTACTTGTTTAACATTTGTTGCATCCTTCCCCCAAATAGCCTCTAATTGATAGGTTGCAATTTTTTTTCGTTCATACATTGCATATACCGCTAAGGAAACAAACACTATAAGCAATATGACATTTCCATTTTCAGAAATAAAACTTACCAAAGACTCTATAATTGCCCCAACATCTATTTCTTTCACCAAATTAATTATAGAATTTATCCGCAAAACTTTACGTTCATACAAAAATGTAATAACAAATACTAAATCTATTAAAACATTCCCGACTATTCCTCTTATAGCTAATAATGTCATTCCAATACATATTAAAAATTTCTCACCGATATTATAGGTATTATACCATTCTTTTCTCATTTGATAGTAATCCCAGCTTGTAGGTGCAAATGAAAATGTTGGCATTGTCTCTACAATCTTTGTTACATTGTAAGCAAAACTCTCTTTTGCTTGAGCCCACACATCAAATGTATATTTATTATGTTCTAATACCCATGTATAGAATTTCATATTTCGTATATTATTAAATATATATGTCATTGCAATAAAAATGATAGATTCTATAACATATATCATTTTGCATCATCTCCTTTAATCTTATATAAAACATACCTAAAATTAAATCAAAAAATCCAACTGCACCTGTATCCAATATGGTATGTTTTTATATTCTAATCGAATCTTTTCTCTTATTATCTGTTCTAACTCTAATCGATTCTTGACTTTAATTTCTTTTTCATCAAATATCTCTTTATACAGATACAATGCTGATTCCCTTGGAACTCCCATTTCAATCATGCATCTTTCTACTACACCAAAAGCTCCTACTTGCATGCACTTCAAAAAAGGACTCTCTGATTGTTTCATATCATAAAGAGGTTTTAGCAACAATGGTAAGTTGTACGAGATTGTATTTTGCAACAATTCTATAGTACTATCAATATTATCCGCGCCATCATCTCCCTCATATCTTGAGTTGTTCAATATTTCACAAAGTGCCTTTCCAGTAGCCCACTGTAATGATAAGCTAGACATTATACTACGCATCGTCTTCTTTCTATATGTTGAAGGTATATTTTTATTATACATTTCAGCCGTTACATCATTTTCCCTAAGAAAACGCATTGCCTTATCCAACTTACTTTTTGCACCTTTCTCCATCGGTGTATTAGGGAGTTTTCCATCATATTCATTATAAATATAATCCAATACAAGCGGATCCCAATACCTGTTTTTATAACAAATTTCTTTAGGAACGTCTATTGAATCGAGTTTTAATATAATTGCTGCAACCTGTTTTTGTGTAAGCTTTATTCCAACATTTTTCATACGACCACGCGATTCAGCACCATACTTCAAAACAGATTGTCTTATATATGAAATAATATATCCATATTTTTTCATAGTTGCATCTACTGGCGTATTATTATCTAATGCTTCCTCTATAAAATCTTTATATTCTTCAAACTTTTGTTCATAGCCTGAGGGAAGTTCCTTGGTAACATCTTCAAATAATTCAAGTTGCTCGTAGCCTTCCGAATCTATAAACTCATCCTCATCCATCACAAATGTTCGACCTATATAATCTTTTAACAATCTTCCTGCCCGACCTCGCAAATTAGCCATCTCATAATTCGTCAATTCAGAAGATTGCTTTTGTTTCTTAACATAAAGATGTGGGTTCCTAATAAAAACATTCTGAGCCGGCAAATTGACTCCTTGCAATAAGGTAGTCGTACACACAACCGTATTTATTTTTTTATCTGCTATAGCTTTTTCTAAGGTTCTTCTCACATGCATAGGTAACTTTCCATGGTGATACGCAACCCCTTTTTCCAATGTTTTACAAAGAGAATAATTTTCTCTAACCGTCATACCATAATACTCAATAAGTTCTCTTTCAATCCCGTTGCTTGTGTCACCTAAGGCCATTGCAATCTTTCTCGCGGAATCTGAAGTCGGTGAAAAAACTATATTTTGACAATTCTCACCTACTCCTTTTACTACATTGTTTAGATATGACAAATACCTATCCGTATACTGTTTTTTTCCATATCCCTCAATAATTTCTGCATTTTCAATTTCTAAAGTCAATGGTTCCTGCGTCAATGCACAATACTGTTTCAAGTAATATTTTTTATCAACTTTTTTTATACTATATGTTAAATTGAGTACCGGGCTAATATCCGTTGTATGATCTTTTGTTTCAATGCCAAAAATACTTTTACCAACTTTTTCAATTTCTTCTATTCTAGGTCCCGATATAATAATTTGTTCAACATTATCTTTATATCTAAATTCAATTAAAGTGTCATATAAAATTTTAGCTCTTTGATCCTTGTCCTCTCTTATTCTTTCAATATTTTGGATTTCATCTGCTACAAGTATCAATCTTTTTGTAAAGGCCTTCTCTGTATCAGAAAAAGCAGCTATGGCTTTTTCCTGTGTCATAATATAAATATTCTTTTTATTCGATAATTGTTGATCATCAAATGAATTTGAAATCCAATAATCTGTTACTCCAACTTTTTTCAATTCTCTATTAAAATCCTCAGTTACTTGATTTAATAAACTTAAAGTCGGAACAATATATACAATATCTATATTATCATTTATCAACCTATCTACAAGTTTCAAAAGAATAACAAAAGATTTCCCCGCTGATGTCGGTGCCGATATTCCCAATACCTTATCGTTATCCATACTATCCCATATCTGTTTTTGATAATCTGTAAGAAGATATTTTTGGTTAGCAACCATAATCTCATTTTTCGTTTGATTAATTGTCAGAGCAACCTCATCTATCCAACTATCTAATCCTGAAAAAGTTCCGTTCTCTTTATCGAAATCTTTATCACATATTATTGCAGAAGTAGGATATCCGATACGTGATAAGATTTTAATAACGAATTTTCTTAAATCAAATTTAGTATGATCAACATGCTCCCACATTAAACCGATAACAGTAATAATATAATTAACCGATGGTTTTTTAACTACAATAGATTCATAATCAAGACACCGAATTGTATCCATAAGTAACTCTAAATTTACATCACAACTTTTGTTTGACAGTCCCATTTTTTTAGCAATATTAACCAGATCAATTTCAAGCCATTTATAAAGAACTTGCTTCATTTTCTCTTCCATAGATCATGTACCTCATTTTGAATCATATCATCTTTTGGAATTCTTCAACCAAACCTTTCAAATCCCATACAGGAAAAACAATATATGTTATCCGCCTCAGTATAGGATTATTCTCAATATCAATTTTATTATTATCAAACAAATGATATCTTTCTGCAATTATCGTCTCTATTTGATTTTTAATCCCTGTCTCCGTATCAAATTCCAATTTTTTATTTTCATTATAGGTAATTATGCTAACTAAATGAACCTCAACATTTTCAAGTGTATTATTCAAGTAATCTTCTGCAACCTGATTCATCTCATTATCCAAAAAGTCCTCATGCACATAAAGATTTAACTCTCTCCTGTGCTCTTTATATGTATTAACAATACTATTTAATGCATCAGAAAATGCTGTGGCAAATTTGTAATTACTACTATATGTTTTTGCTTCTCCAAGGATTATAATATTTTTTGCATCCTGAATTTTATAATGAATTGCATCCGCACCAAATCTTTCATGTTCTGAAGATGTAGCTATCTTCATTTTTCTCAATAAAGGTGTTGCCTGCATAAATTTTTGTATAAAATGAAATAATAATAATTCTCCGAATTGCCCCTGGATTAACAATTCATCAGTATTATGGTCAGCTCTAAACTTCTGCCTTGCTTTTCTACCAACCTCCTGAGTTGCTGCAGCATCTGATTTTCCTTTATCCATTGCTTTTTGTTTCAACTCCGCAAACTTGTCGGAGCTATATATCCAGTCAACAATCGAATCTATCAGTTCCTCCAAAAAATCTTCACGTAACTCATTCAAATCTTGGAATTCAATATAAGCTCCCATGTGATTTTTGTCCTTTGGAATAATATCATAATTTTGTGTTATTACGTGTATATTTCTGAACAAGGCATCATTCTTAACAAGCCTCTTCAATATATCCTTCTCCTTCAATAATCCGCCTCCGCCACTTTTCCTTCATAGTTATTTCAAAGAATTTAATATTACTCAGAAATAACCAATTTACATGAACTCTAATATGCGATGTACTTCCTCCGACTGTATCAGCATTCTCATCTTCTCATTCCCATCCTCAATCTCAGGCTTACCACACCTCAGATTATCCGGATGTTCTGACACACAACAATCCTTGTACCAGCACTCACCCATAAGCGAACCCTTAACGGACCACTTCTCGTTTTGTGTAAATTCACCCACCAATGATTTCATCACACGCTCTGTAGAGTATCTCTTAAAACCTGCCAAGTACTGTAATGTCTTCACATCATCAATCTTTGACAAGTTGATTCTATGATCCTCAATTGCTGATAAAACCTCTTCACGGATCTTGATTTTATCTGTCTTTCCAGTGCCTGTCCATGTCACCAGCTTATCAAAAGCAAGAATCAGATATTCAAAACAAATCATATCCAGAATGATAATCTTTCCTTCTGCCTTATCTGTTATTGATTTCAACATACGATACTTATTACGAATATCCTGATTATCAACCACATAGTCAAACGAAATATAATACTTATCGTCCTCTTTCATATCTATCTCTGCCAATGCATCCAATAAGCCCTGATTGCTTTCTTTACTTTCGACCACAAGTGCATCATTAAAGAAAAGTTGGTTAACCAATTTCCAGAAGTGAAGTCCTGCGCCGGTATCTTCTGTCCATAAATACTTCATATCACAACTCCTCTTCCAGTGTTATCCTATTATTGTCAAACTTCAACACCTTAAAGCTCTTATCAGATACATTTAGTCCGTCGCAATTTCGTAGGAAAAGCATATATTGATTCGACGGCTCAAAATTAATAAAACGTCTGACCTCATCATTAATCAAATTATCTGCATTATCGACTACAATAAAATTATCTCTGCACTGTTCAATCGATTCTGAGAAATTATCTGATTTGTAATTAAACAATTTTATAGCTTTGTATTCGTTAGTTAATCGTAGATCTTCTAACATTTCATAAAGCACTGTTTTACCGGTACCGCTATTTCCGCCAACAAGAGTTATTCTATCGTCAAATTCCAGATTGTATGAAAATGGATCTGCTTTAAATGTAATATTCTTATAAATCATCTGCTTCTCTCCTTTCATACTCCTTGCCCCACCAGGCATTATATCCTTTCCCTCCGGTCACTATATCAGAATCATTGAATCTGATTTGCACATCATCCGGGATATCAAAAAGCGATGGTCTGGACATATAAATCTTTATATTATCCATAGTAAAAATTATTTTAAGCACATTCGGACCACATTCTTCTACATTCACCACCTTATCAGGATGCTTTACAATATTAAGTAATGTCTTGCAGCCAGATGACAAATTACGGATTGTACCTAAACCATATTTTGTTTCAATATGCTTATCCGGTGTCAACTTCGCCTCATCTACTTGCTGAATGAGATTTATTTCATTTTGAGACATTTCTTCATTACCTGTATTCAAATTGAAATACAAATCGTTTTGAAGTATCCAGTCTTTAGAATCATTTTTTTCTGTATATATATCTATCATTCGGTGTCACTCCTTCTCTCAATCATAATCAGAAACAAACGTTGCCATTTCTTCATAATATCCAGCAATACAATTTAAGTTATCACCTATTTTTTTGAATACCTCCACAAACATTTCCAAATCTACAACCTCATTTCCATAGTTCTCAATATAAAAATGATATTCGTCATCTGTATTAAACGGATACCGTGAAAAATCCATATTTTTCATCTTTGCATTAGCATTATGGTCTTTATCTATTTTGTCATATAATTCTAAAATATAGTCGTCGAGTTCTTTTGTCATTTCCTTAAATTGTTTTCTCTGGTCTTTATCGGATTCAAAACTTATCATACGTTTTTTTACTGTATGCCATATCTGCCTGATATCGTGCCCTCCGCAAAAGGACTCTTTCTCATTAAGCAACATATTCAAAGACCAGTTTATAGATTTTAGATACAACTCTATTGCATGGTTTGCCGAAAACAATATTGGGAAAACCACAATATCAGCCTTCTTATCCATATTGTCCTGCAAACAGTCCTGTGCGAGCATTATCGCTGCCTTCATATATCCGTCAGCAATAATCATCATATCATGAATCGGTTGATGCGGTCTGGTTCTCCAATTCATATATGCTGTTTTATCTATATCTACATTATATGAAGAAATTTTTTCCATCTATTCACCCACTTTTTAATACTATAAATATAAATTACTGAACTCCCTAAATGTTATAAAATATCAACCAAATACCTTCCATCAATTAACGAAAACACTACTTTACATGGGAATAATCTTTCACCCATATTAGCCATTCCAACTACATTCATTGCCCATTCTCCATAATCCTCCGGCAACCTATAACATATCGGCTTATCATTTTCAGAGATTGTTACTAATGGAGTTCCATTCTGTGAAAATCCAACTGAAAGAACATAGAATTCATTCTTTCTACTGTATAAGGGCAACATAGGTTGATTACTAATATCCTTATAAACTATTGCACCTCTTTGATTGTAAAAATAATTTTTGTCATCTTCTAATATAGGATAAATCGGCAATTTATTTCTCATTATTTCGTAACGTTTGTTCAAACTCTCGCAAACAAAGGCATTATAATACTCTGGTTGCATTTCTATATTCCTTTTACGAATCTCATCTGCATCTGAAAAATGATTCATAAATTGAAGAAGTGCTACAAAAGACACTAAATCATCCGAATATATTCCAGAAAAAGTTTTATACCAATATTTATTATTCTCACAAATTGCCAGATATAATTTCTTATATAAATCAAGTTGCCTTTGATTCACTGCAAACCAGCCAGAATCCAAAAGAGTCCTCTTAATTTTCCCTTCTTTATAATTTCCGGTTAATGATATCTTCAATGATTGCATCAAGCGAGATATTAATCCAACAAGCATATCCGCCATTCTGATTCCAACATAATCCTTAGAATCTTCTTCGGTGACATTTTCAAGACCTACATCTATTGCAGAATTCAATGTATGAGATTCTTTCCCTTCTCGGTCAATCATCAACTGATATTCATAAATATTCATCTCTGTCAATAACTTCTTAAATCCATCAAAAGGTGCAAAATAGGACCAATCTAATGTTTCGGGTACCTCTGTGTCCTCAAGCAGTATAAGTACTTCTTCAAAAGCTTGATTCTCACATTCTTTCAAAGTATTATTAGCTTGATTATTAATAATCCTATCTTCTAAAAAAGACCGTAGTTCTTTAACAAATATTTGTGGTTCTTTATAGATTGCTTCTATCACCTTTTGTGGTCGATATATATTGATAGCCTTAATTATTGAGTATTTCATGTAATCAACATCAATAAACATAGAACTGTGATAATTTACAAATAATTGGTTAATAACATATTCTATTTTGCTGAACACAGAGAAATATATAACTATTTTATCATCAAGCAATGATACAAGGTCTTCATAAAACTCAATAGTATGATTATTAAGAGACGCAAACCCCAGCCTAAAATCTTTTGCTTTCATAGTCTGGCTTTTTAGTTCTCCGTCTTTTTTTCTATAAGTATACTTCGATTCAAAAGCAAGATATCTGTCAGAAATACATTCATTTTCTTCTGCATTCCACCCTACAATTCCAGTTATAAAATTATCACAGTAATTATTCGCAGTAACAGTCTCATAATTAATTTTTCTACTATGCTCTGTTTCATCATAGAAAAACATGTATTTCATATTCAGCACCTCCCTACTGATTATTTTTTGAATCACCATACTTCGACGAATCTTCCGCAACCATCATCACCTTATACTCTGGCTTATACTCATAAATTTTCCCAGAAGTAGATGCTTCATTTCCTATACCTTCTGTTCCAGAATACTCCTCAAAATTCTCCACCTGTTCCATAACTTTGTTAAATACTTCCGGACTATACTGTGGCGGATAACCATTCTTCACCAAGCATATTTTAATTTCCAATTTCAATCCATTTCTTACATTTTGGTTATTGAGCCAGTCGGCAAACGAAGACTTTGTATCAATAATATCTTTTATTTTCTTTGCTAAAGCTTTACATTTATCATTGACTATAACACCATCCACTTCTTTATCTGTTCCATATTCAAAGTTATATTGGTCACACAAAGAAATCAAAATATCATAGAATGCTTTTTCCTCAAATGTTAAGCCAATTTTTCGAAAACTCTCCCTATTTTCGTTCATCTGACGAAGAATAGCTAAAGCCTGTTCCGTTGCAATCTTAATGATATCCTCTGATGCCTGTTCCTGTGCTTCACCAGCTTCTTCAGCAGTAAGATGTTTACGTCTTTCATGATATTCTGCAATCGTCTTTTCCAACATTTCCTGATATGATTTTGCAGCTAACTGATTAACTTTTCCATATTCCTTAATTTGTTTACGGAGCATTTTCACAAGAAGTTCCAATTTAGTTGCCGGCATTTTGACATCAGATAATTTTTCAAAATATTCCGGTGAAAAAATATCTTCTTCCTCTCCGCTTTCAAGAACACTTTCCACCTGATTATATTTTAATGCTTCTTCAACCATCTTTGAAACTGCACGATTCATCGTATCAGTGTCTACTTCACTTGTTCCGCTCATCTTACGAACAAAACCTGCTATAGCCATAAAGCATTGTGCAAGTGCAGATTCTTCTTCCCCAAGATAACCGGAAGGCTGACAAATATCAAAAGCTGCCCTCATTCGTTTTACTGTCTTTAAAAAGTAGGTTTTGAAAGATACTTTCTGAACACCTTTATTTCCTTCCAACTGTAATTCTTCTGTTGATACAAATACATATTCCGCTGCTTTTGCAAGGAGTCTGTATCGTTCTATCGGATCACATTCCGAATTTAAAAATGGTGATAAATCATAACCTGTGAACATGTTTTTCAACACTTCTAGTTCTTCTCTAAACACTGATGTAGCCTGCTCAACATCATCGGATGTCGGTGCAACAGATGTATCTCCTCCATATACCTTCATGGCTTCACGCATGTTGTCGCGAATACCAATATAGTCGATAACCATACCATATTCTTTCCCCGGATATTTTCTGTTTACACGGCTTATTGTCTGTATCAGCAAATGCTTTTTGAGAGGTTTATCATTATATAAATATGTAAGGCAAGGAACATCAAAGCCCGTAATCCACATATCTACAACAATGACAATACTGAAATTTGATTTTTCCTGTTTAAAAGCAGCATCCAATTCTTCTGAACGCTTATCATTTTTAACTCCGCCAAGATAATCATACATATCTTTTTCATCATTACTGCCGACACTAGATACCATTGCCATAAATGGCATCGGTTTCAATTCTTTCAGTTCCTCTTCTGTTACAGAAACCCCATCAGGTGATTTCTTTTCCTCAAACCATTCCGAGTATTTATCCTTAAACTTCTGTAATAATGCATAAGCAATCTTTCTATTAGAACATACAACCATTGCTTTTTGTATTCTATCCGGATCACCTGCACAAGACGCAACATAATGGTTGTGGATATCTGTAGCAAGACGCTCAAGTCTGGAAGGCTCACCAAGAATTATTTCCATGGAGCTCATTGCTTTCTTACTTGCTTCGATATCCTCATATATTGCACCATCATCTGCACATTTTTTATAATAATTCTCAATTTCTTTTACTTTTTTATTATCAAGCAATACCTTTGCAATACGCGGATGATACTTAATGGAAACAGTAAGCCCATCTGCAACTGCCTGATCCATTGTATATCGGTCAATTTCATCACCAAAGGTCTGATAAGTTTCCGCAATAGGCGTTCCGGTAAAACCAACGAAAGTAGCATGTGGAAATGCTTCCTTCAATACTTTTGCATATGGTTTTGAAACCATAGCTTTCATATTTTCATCGGCATCTTTACTAAACTGAATTTTCTTAGAATGTTCAAGCTGTGTTCTGTGAGCCTCGTCTGAAAAACATATAATATTCTGCCTATCATTGATAAGTCCGATTTTGTCATCTTCCCTATCGCAGAATTTCTGAATGGTACAAATATAAAAACCACCACTTTGTCTTGCACCAAGTTCCTGCCTTAATTGTGTTCTGTTTTTTACAACAGATACTTCTCCCAGATTAAGAAACTCTTTACTCTTTGTAAAAAGCTTTGAACCTTGTTTTTGCAGTTCATCTCTGTCAACAATTAATATAATTGTTGGTGAACCGATTTCCGGAATATCAGTACAACGAAGTGCAAGCTGACGTGCGAGAAAAGCCATCGTATATGTTTTTCCACATCCAGTTGCTCCAAAATATGTACCACCTTTACCACTCCTCGTAACAACAGAATTTACAATACTTTGTTTTAAAAGTTTTGCTGCAAAGAACTGAGGATATCGGCATACGATTTCTACTTCATCACTGTCGTAAATACTATCTTGGAAATAGATATAGTCCCTAAAAATCTCCACGAACCGCTCTGGTGTATAAACACCCTTTATCATAGTTTCTGTTTCTGCAAAAGGAAGAGTGGATACAACATCTCCTTCGTTTACTCTACGCCAAGCATAAAAATGCTCGTAAGGTGTACGTACTGTACCTAATCTTGTTTTCACACCATCTGAAATGCAAGCCAAAGGGCAATAATGTAAAAGGTGTGGAATATCTCTCCAGTATCGAATATTAATTTGTTCCCAAGCATCATAAATAGTCGCATTGGCATCAACGGGATTTTTAAGTTCAACGACACACAAGGGCATACCATTTACAAACAGAAGCACATCCGGTCTGCGATTTTCTTTTTGACCATTATTTGTATATTCTACTGTAAACTGATTCACTACACGGAAAATATTCTTATCCCAATTATCAAAATCAATAAGTGGTATCATTCTTGGCAATCCATCCTGCGTCGTAAACTGAACACCATTTACCATCCAGCCATATACTTTATGCAAAGTAGCAAAATCACTTTCCGCACCTACAAGACGAACATTATCATATATCTGTGTCACCTCGTCTTCTGTCAAATCCGGGTTGGTGTCTGCTATAAACTTCTTGAAATCATCAGCAATCAGTACATCTCTTTTTGTAATACGACGGATATTATTACCAGAAGAATACTTCCAACCTTCCGCTTCCAAAAAGCCAATGAAGGCATATTCATATTCTGATTCACAATAATGACCATTGTATTCTTTTAATCTTGCCATAGACTATGCCTCCTTTGCTTTTGTCGCCTCTTCTATTGAGCCTTTAATAAGAATTGGACAGATGTCTTTTATTTGTGCTTTGAGTTTTTCGTTAATCTCTTTTCGTATTGTGTATGCTTCATAGATACCAACTATGGATTTTTGAACGTCAATAGATGGAAGTGGCATTCGTACTTCTTTCATATCATCAAGGCTAAATGTTTCTCTTGCACTCCCCCACGAATGAAAACGGGCATAACGATCAAATTCTGTTCTGCAAAAAAATAAATACAAATATTTAGGAAGTAGTTTAGTATTATCAGTTTGTATTACAGTTGATATTGACGATACTAAATAGTTCTCTTCCGACTGATTCAAAGCTATCGACATTTTATCTGCTCTTCGTGAAGTGTCAGAAATAAAAGCAATCATTCCAGGCTCTACTACCTTGTAATTTTCTAGAGAAACTCCCTCCATATTAGCTTTAGTATTGATGAATTCTTTACTTGTGGCTATACCTCGTACAGAATCCAACTTGAGATTACCAATATTTTTTTGATTGACCTCTTCTATATAGAAACCAATTGCTTCACAAGGCATCTCTCGCCTCAAATCTTCAATATACGCATCACAAACAAGTTTTATATCATACAAACCACGCTCATAGCCTTTCTGATTTTCCAGCATAGCATTATAGATATCTACATAATTTTGTTGAATTGATAGTGGCGGCAGTTCAAGTTCAATATCACAAAACACATCCCAATCCAGATTTGAACGAATACTTCCATCACTACAAAAAGCACCATATCTATCCTTTTCCTTAGAAAGAAATTTCATAAAGAAATACAACGGATTAACGATATCTGTCGCAACAACTTCAAACGTTGTATATGCAGGAGATACCAATATCGGAACATCTTTGTTGTACATACTTACTCTAATGCATTCATCTCGACCTGTTTGCATCCCGCTATAAACAAAACGATTCTTTCTAACCACTTTATACTTAGTTTCATCTAAACCTTCAGTATTTGCAACAGTAGGCATAAACTCTTTATTAATATTGATTCCAAAAAAATCTCTAATACCAAGATTGTTTCTTTCATCAACTATTTCTATCAATTCTCCGATTTTATATTTAGTCAATCCCATATCCAATCCCCCTAAATGCTTCTTCCAGCATCTGCTGGGATTTCTTTTCCTGCATCATAATCTCTTTCATTTCAGATTGAATACGAACCATTTCTTTTTCATAATCAATTTCTAAATCATGATCAATAAACTCAATGTATTTGCTCGGTGTAAGAGCCCAGCCTTTATTTTCAATTTCATCTATACCAACACTGCGATAAAGTTCTGGTATTTCATAGTTTGTTCCGTCAATCCCCTCACATTGCCATGTGTGATAAATCTCTGCTGCCTTCTCAATTTGTTCTGTATCCAACCGAACTTTCTTTTTGCTCTCACCCTTAACAGAATTTTCTGTCCATTGGCGTAAATCCATAAAGAGCATCTCGTGCTCGCGGTTTCGGAGATTTCTTCTATGATATTTTCCGCCTTTTTTATTCTGATTCAGAATCCACAGAGTAACACTAATATCTGTAGTAATAAACAATTCTCTTGGCAGAACAACGATAGCCTCAATTTTATCATTCTGAATCAGTTCCTTACGTATTTCCAATGTATCGCTATCATTCAATGCACCATTTGCAAGAAGGAATCCCGCTACTCCATCAGTTTTCTTCAAATGTGAAAGTATATGCAAAATCCAGGCATAATTTGCGTTACTTTCAGGTGGCGTTTGATAGTCAGACCAACGAGGGTCATTTTTCAAATTGTCATTATACCAGCCTTTCAGATTAAAAGGTGGATTTGCCATAATATAGTTAAAGTGCAGCCCCTTGTGTAAATCATGTGTAAATGATGAATCTGCTTCTTCTCCTAAATTATGGCTTATTCCACGCAAAGCCAAATTCATTTTCGCAAGGCGATATGTAGCCGGTTCTTTTTCCTGACCATATATATTGATACCATTTAAGTTTCCCTGCTTTGACTTTACAAGTTCAGCACTCTGAATAAACATTCCTCCTGAACCACAGCAAGGATCATATAAGGTGCCATCATAAGGCTCAATCATCGTTGCAATAAGTTGAACTACGTCATGAGGTGTATAAAATTCTCCTTCCTCCTTTGTAGCATTTACTGCGAACTCCTTAAGAAAGTATTCGTATACACGACCAATAAGGTCTTTTTCCTCTCCAAATGTCTTATGACTGATTTTGTTCACTTCATCAACAATTTTCTTTATATCATTAGCTGCTAAATTGCGTGCTGTAAATGTTCCTTTAACAAAACAGCCTTTCAACTGTGGATCTTCTTCCTCAAGCCTTTGCAAAGCTGTATCAAGTGCAACATTAAGCTGTGGTGCCGGTGTACTGATAATAGTCGACCATCTTGCTTCTGGTGGTAAATTATATGTACCATCTGCAAAAGTAGCATCATCAAAGAATGCTGCTCTAATGTTCTCATCTTCCGGATCTAATCCCTGCTCTTTAAGTGTCTGTTTTAGATTTTCAATTCCATCCTCATACTTTTCGCCGATAAACCTCAAGAACACTAGCGTAAGCATCATATCTCTTTTTTCAAAGAATGAGCCGGAGTTACGTGCCGCACGCAAATAATCTCTACAATTAAATAAAATATTATCTATGTTTAATGCCTTTTCAGTTGTTTTCTTCTTAGCCATATTACTTTTCTTCCCTTTCCTCGTCTGGAACAAATTCCATGATATCCTGTATCTCGCAATGCAATACTTTACATACTTTTTCCAAAACTTGTGTACTTACATGTTCATTCTTCCCTAGTTTCGCCAGTGCGTTTGTTGTAATTCCTGCCTGATCTCTAAGGTCAACTTTCATCATATTTTCATCTATTAATTTCTTCCATAATTTGTTGTATCTGATTGCCATTATTATCCCTTTCGTATCATTACAACTATTTATCATTTCTTTTCATTATATTATCAAATCCGATTTATTTCAATCTGAAATTGATTTTTTCAATCTCTAAATTATATATAAAGCGTGTTCTCATAAAAACATCATCAACAATTTTTTAATTCTTGTCCAGTACTCCCTTGATGCATCCAGTAACTTCACAGTCATTGGCTTCTTTAAGAATCTTCGTTCCACACACTCCCTGACCATCAAATCACCATTCTGTTTCTCACAGACAAAATCCGAGCTGTATTCCCCGGCTTCCAGACCGGACAGCATCACATTGCATTGAAATTCAATTATGCTGTCTTCCTTTCCCAGAAATGTTCCCAAATCTGACATTATCCTCCCAAAATCAGGATTATCACATCGTTTCTTTTCCCAAAACCGCATTCCGGAATCCCCAAAAGCCTGAAAAACGTTGATTTTACGCCAATCTTTTCCCAGAACCAGAATCCCAAAAACGGCTTTTTCCTTTTTCTCCACGTCCCTTCGCACACCCACTTTGCATTTTTTTAGCAAACTCACTTGTAAAAACTTCCCTTTCCTGCTCTTCCGGGATACTGCACTATTTTTACTTTTTTCTTTCTGCCTTTTTCTCCCGGCGATGCATACAACACCAGGTTCTTTTCAGGCATACTTTTGATAAGATTCTTTTGTAACTTTTCTCTCAGAACGGCTGGAAACAGCTTATTTACTGCATTTTCTCCAGATGTGGATTTCTTTAAGGTTTCTTTTTTTCTCTTCTTTCAGGACTGAAAAAGCCCTGCATCAGGATGGTCTCTGATGCAAGGCTTCTAATTTTTTTCTCTATGTTTTTGTGTCTTTTTTGATGTTTTCTCGGGTGCTCCGTATGGCTCGGATTTTCTGATTCTTACAAAGAAGATTATCAAAAAAGTGCCAAAGAGGAGTGCCAAAAAATATCAACTATTCAAACTCGCAAATAAAATCTTGACACTATACTTTTTAGTATTGGTATTATGGTTCTGTTTGGTTTTATATGTGTCCTACTGTCCTAAATCCATAGGCTGTACTGAACGGTGTTATCATTTTGTTATCAAATATATGTTATCATTTTCCTAAGACAATTTTTCAATATTTCTTTAAACAGATTTTATCCATATTTTAAAGTCTAAATTTAGATTTGTTTTATTATGTATATTTATAATTGCAATTATAATTCCTACTGGGGTTAAACTATAATCCCCTGGAATACTATTCATTGCTAATGGTAGTATTTCTTTAACCTTGCCTATATCCAAATTGTATCTTTTCGCATACACCTCGTCTGCATTTCCTAAAGAAATAGTTAATAATCTAAGCATATATAAAAAGGGGACACTGCTCTCTATCCCATTTGTAATTGGCATTTTTGAGCAAATATATTCACAATGTTCTTTAAGTAAATCAATAGAATTAATAGAATTCATCCTTATTTCTTTACATAAAAATATTAGCGAAAGATAATTTAAATGAACTTCTGATAGTGATTTTACAATTTCTACAGCTTCATCTAAAAGGATTTTCATATAGTAGTCATTATCATAATTTATTCTGTTAACAATAAGATCACTTAACAAATCATGTAATGTTTGAGTTCCAAATCGTGCATATTCCTGATGTGACTTATTTAAAATATATTGAATATCAGGATCTGAAAATTCAGAGAAATTTGTTTTCCCTTGTTTTTTTAGTTTATCTACTATATTTTTACACAATTCTTCTGCTCGCTCTTTAGCAATCTTCTTGGCTTCTTCTTGCAGTCTAGGAAAATTATCCATAAACAATTTTATAGCTAAATTACTCGCTTCTTCTGCTGTCATACCATAATAATTATTTTGTTCCCCAATCTGTGTTGTATCAGATCCCAGTGCTGCTTTTTGTATTATTTTTGTTTCATCACTCACCGCTTTTCTCCTTCGTATAATAGTTATTTTGAATTCCTATTTGAGTACTTTTTGTACCATAATTAACTTGCTCTATCCTTGTCTGCTTTTTTTCTTGCTTTTTCTTACAAAATACTTTTCTTATTGCTGCAAATATCAATGTTACAATAGTTACTCCAATACCGCTAAAAAACCATTCCTTGTTTTCATTAACCCAAATTATTACTTTATCCATAATTATGCTTCCTCATGCACCGGCTTTTTAAGTATTATAAATCTTACTCAAAAATCCTTGTAATGTCCTGATACCTATTAATCACACGATAAATCTCTACATACTCTTTTCCTATCTTGTAGATAATCACATAATCTTCCCATATCGCATATTTATAGTCCGTCCGAAAGCTGACTCGTTTTGAGAGATCTGCACCCATCCCTGGAAACATCTGGAGATTCTCAAATTTGCCATAAATTTCCTTTATGGTCTTTGCTGCATAATCTTCGTTATCTTCAGCAATATAATCTCGAATGTTTTTCAAATCCTTTGCAACAACCGGATTGATCCGCAATTTTAACATCTTATTCCCCCACAAGTGCTTTCAGTTCGTCCAGATTCAGCCAACCTTCGCCATCTTTCACTGCTTCTTCAGCTTCCTGCAGCTTCAGGAGAAGCTTTTTCTCTGCACGATCACGCTCATAGTCTTCAATATCCATAACTACAAAACGTCCTCTGCCATTCTTTGTCAGATATACTGGTTCTCCTTTATGACAGTTCTTCAGAACTTCATTATAATTTCTCAAATCAGACACTGGTAAAATATTTGCCATATTTTTTCAGCTCCTTTCCTTGATAAAGCGGACATTCGCATTCGCTTCTCGCTCATGAGCACAACCTACTATGCAGTCCATATTCATATTGTTTCTGTTACTTTTATTATACACAAAAAGCTGTAAAATTCAACGTAGATTTTTACAGCTTTTCTATCTCTATATATTTTTACAACTTATTTTAAATGTTCCTCAAAAATTGATTCGAGTTCCTTATTCCCTCTCAAGAATTCATACTCTTTCTTATTTTCAATTTCCGAATACAATTCACGAACAAAATTTTTTCCAATTCCCGAAAAGGCTTTTCCCTGTGCAGTATCTTCATACCTGTAATACAAAGGAGATTGTGTCATATTCCAAGGCTTCTGTGATTCGCTTAATAATTGCTTAATTAATTGAACACATTTTTCTACGTTTTTTCGATATCCAGCAATCAGCAGATATGGCACTGTGTTGCCGTAATTCCATAGTCCAAACAGTGATATCATTTGATCTGTAACCTCAGCAATTTTCTCTGCTTTATCATGATTTCCTGTCTCTTCTTCCATTTCTATTAACTTATACAAGTAGCTTTGGACATTGATAACTGCCTGTAGCAATTTTCCCTCCAAGAATAACGCAGCAGTATCTGTTCCTTCCTGATGCGCTAGTACACTTGTTTTCATAATCGTTGCATCAATTACAGTATCAGGAATTTTTTTCAAAAGGACATTTGCTTCTTCATATTTCTCCATTTGGACATATTTCGTTGCAAGTATAAAAACACTTGAATTTCTCACTCTTTCGTCCTGACTATCTGCTGTTCGTTCCAGCCACTCAATGATAGCTGTATTATATTCCATTCGTTCTTCGTCATTAAGATCTGACAAAGTCAAAGATGCGTTCAGAACAGTTGCGATCTTATAAATTAATAAGTCGCAATGAGGATACTCCTGTATTTTACGAGATGCCATCTCGAAAGCCTTTGTAAAGCTGTCCAATGAAACTTCCGAAAGTTCATTCACAAATAGTCCAATCTCTTTTTCGGTCAATTCTTCACGAAACGAAAACAATTCATTCATATCAATTTTCAATAATCGTGCCAAAGCTGGAAGTAATGAGATATCCGGATATGTATTTCCCTTTTCCCATTTATTTACCGCAGGAGTTGACACTCCCAGATAATTTGCCACCTGTTCTTGTGTTAATCCCACAGTTTTTCTATAGTTTTTTATCTGTTCACCAATACGCATTGTTCTCACCTCCTGTTCTCGCTATAATTATATCGTTACTAGTTCATGTTTACAATTGAGCCTTTGTTTAATTATCATTCTGTTTTTTTAACTTCTAATTAATTTTTATCTCATGTCTTTACCATCTATTCTTACACATAAATTATTTCTCTCATCACAATTTCTTCCGCGCTGGCTTTGACATTATTCATCAATCTAACCCACCTCATCTGATCCTGCCTCTTTAAGTTTTCATTTACACCCTGTTTTTCTACCATCTGTTTCATTAACACTTCTACCTGCTCTGTTGCTTCCTGGTCAATCTGATTCAGATGTGCTGTCAGCTTGCCAGATAATAACAAGTTTTGATACCGTATTGGTCTATGTTCTTTCAAAAACTGTTTCCGTAACATTCCATATTTTCCATATGTCGGTTCTTCTTCATTCAATACCAGATCCGGCAAATAATAATTTCCACACAGGGTATAGCTTAATCCATTCTTTTCATCATAAATGTGTTTTTCCATGATTTTATCTCTCCATTTCTCTATTTTTTGATTTATTTTTCTTACGCTGCTGATTCTCCATCTCACTCTTTTTTATTCCCCAGGCTAATCTTTCATGAATACTTCCCTTCGGCATTTGTTCCATCCGCTGCTTTTCTTCCAGAGCTTTCTCATTGCGAATATCCTGCTGTACTGCCGCATCTACCGTCTCTATTCCCAGAACACGCACAACACGATCATACCTATCAGAAACGCCTTGCATTATATTCTTTTCTTCTGATAATTTATGATTTTCTTTACGCATATCATCCAACTCCTTCTGAATACCGTTATATTTTTGTTTCAGCTTTTGATATTTGCTCTTCCAATTTTCCACCTCTTTTGTAAGTTCTTTAACCTGTGCAGCCATTGCCCCAACCTTATTTTTTATCTGAAGAAACAGCGGTTTGATTTTTTTGTCCCGGTAAGTCGCTGCCCGTTCCAACGTGCCAGCTTCCGGTAACAACATTTTAACTGTATGTACCACAACGCAGACCGACGCAGGACGATAGGCAAGATCACCGCAGCCATGCCGGGTATGGACGGGGATATGTGGACGCTGGCCCAGCAGACCCTTTCCAAGCTGAAACGTATGACGGATTCTGACTATGACAGCCAGAAATTCTATTTCACAGACGAGAACGAATAAATAACAGCAGACGCCGGGCGCGGCGGCCATGTGGCCGCTTGCGTCCGGCGTCTTTTCTTTTTGCCTGTTCCTACGCATTTAGAACCCAGTATTGACGGGGATAGGATAAAGTATTCGCCCACCTCTGCAAACGTGCGGGAGAAGCCTTGAAACTGGCGGTTATCAGCCCCGAAAGGCGTAGGTTACAGTCATTATTAGCCCCCGAAATAGGTACAGACGCGCAGCGGGTGTATCTGTTTCGGGGGTGTACAGGTGATAGCCGCAAAGCGGCGTAAGAGGGTGCAGCCCTCTTGATCGTTATTCTTGTTCCAGCGGGAAGCTCGGCAACGGCGGCTTTGATTGTTTCATAGTCCAGCAGCTTTTCTTGTCCGTCCATCCTGATACCCCCGTCAGATTGATTTTTTCCATGATACCATATCTGGGAGTATGGAGCCAGAGAAACCGGCGATTTTCTGCTGGTAAATTCTACGCATTTAGAGCGGCACTATGGCGGGGATAGGATAAAACACTCACATACCCCGCCGACTATGCGGGAAAAACCTTGAAATATAGGGCTT